>ERZ773277.359-NODE-359-length-55269-cov-10.283805_pt1 | contig 55269 bp, 38 predicted proteins | sample MGYA00511957_ERZ773277 | MGnify/ENA primary metagenome ERZ773277 (study PRJEB29015, sample SAMEA2737800) | human gut metagenome | biome: human gut; feature: human-associated habitat; material: faeces | place: China | collected 2012 ... | reverse complement strand
CTTTGTAAATCCGAGTATAACACAAATTTTACTAAATGTCAAGTTGAAAGGATTGATTTAAATGACTATTAAACAAATGAAGGGTATTGCTAAGGAACACATGAACAAACAAATATCATATCTTGTTGATGATGTGATTACAGCCGATGAAGCTCGTACTACTTTGGTTGCTCTTTTTTATGTCGACCTTTTTTCTAGTGATGAATTCAGTTGTTATTGGGACCGTATTCGCCAAGCAGAAAACAAGCGTATTTCTCAGAATGATTTCTGATTTTTCTATCCGTGAAATCTATCATGCGAACGGCTGGGGGTGAATTGCGGATTGTTGGAATTGTTGGAATGTTGGAAACAACAGCTTACAGGTTTTCAACATTTCAATGATTTCAATGATTCGCAAGAGGGGAACGCCGTTCAAGATTCCCCCTCTTTACCTATGGTTATGACGAAAGGACGATTGAAAATGAAAACTTCTAATCAGCTTGCAAAGTATCGTGAAAGCCTTGTGAAATATGCTCTTAAGTACGGAGTTACAAAAACCGCTATCAAGTACAATACAAATAGACAATATGTCTATCGTTGGAAAAACCGCTATAACGGCACTACAAAGAGCCTGCTTAATCGTTCTCACCGCCCTAACTCTTTCCCTACTGCTCATACAGAAAGTGAAATAAACCTCATTATGAGTTATCACCGCAGAAACAAGCACACAGGGCTTGTAATGCTCTATGTTAAGCTTGTACAAGCGGGCTACAAGCGTTCTATCACAAGCCTTTACAGACAGCTTAGAAAGCTTAACGCTATCACTGTAAAGCTACCAAATCCGAAGATAAAGCCAAAGAAATACGAAACAATGTTTTATTGCGGTCAGCGTGTTCAAATTGATGTTAAAGTTGTTCCGACTTCTTGCATTATCGGTATTGAAAAATACTATCAGTACACCGCAATAGACGAGTACAGCCGTAAACGCTTTCTAATGGCGTTTAAAGAGCAAAGCACATATAGTACATATCAATTTGTTGATGCCTTGCAAAACGCTTGGAAATTCAAAATAGAGTGCATACAGACCGACAACGGCTCTGAGTTTACAAACCGCTTTACCACAAATAAGGATAAGCCCTCGTTGCTTGACCTTTGGTGTGAACAACATAACTGTATACATAAGCTTATAAAGCCTATGACGCCACGCCATAATGGCAAGGTTGAACGCTCTCACCGCAAGGATAACGAATACTTTTACGCAACACACAAATTCTATGATTTTGAGGACTTCAAGCGACAGCTTAAACGTTGGAACTATCAGTATAATAATATTCCAACTCGTTCTTTAGATTGGAAAACTCCACAAAGTGTATATAATGACTATATTAAATTTGGTGAAGTATACGAATTTAAATATAATAAATAAAAAAATGTGTAACACATCATTGACAAACCAACAGGAGAGGACGGTTTTATTGCTGTACAAATATTATAGTCCACATATTTGATTTTTGTTGCATTGTTACAAAAATGACATTGCAAGAAGCTGAATTTACAAAACGTTCATTGAATAGCTTTCAAAAAAGTGTTAATATTAGATTGTTCAAATTTGAAATATCTAATATTGGAGGTTTGACAATGAACGATAATATGACAACAGCAACGCATATGTTTGATCATTCAAAGAAGCTTGCAGAAGCATATGAAAAAGTCATGCAGCCCCTTTGTAAAAAGCTCGATATGCCAAAGACGGCACTTGACGTGCTCATGTTCCTTGCGAACAATCCTGAGTTCAACACAGCGGGTGATGTGTGTAGATATAGGAATATCAAGGCGGCGCTTGTGTCTTTCCATGTAGAAAAGCTTGTGGAAGCAGGCTTTGTTGAAAGGCAGGCGGTAAAGGGCGACAGAAGAAAATGCCGTCTGGTCTGCACAGAAAAGGCTCAGCCTGTTATAAAAGAGGGCAGAGAGCTGCAGAAAAAGTTTGCACAAAAGCTTATCGCTGGCTTTTCTGACGATGACATGGCACATTTCAGAAAATGCCTGCATATCGTTAGCGACAATATAGACAGCATTCTTAAAGAATGTATGTAGAAGGAGGTAACAACTATGATAAAACTGCTTAAAAAGATGGGCAAGCGTGAGGTGCTTATGGCTGTTCTCTGTGCACTTCTGGTGCTGGGACAGGTGTATTTTGACCTGACGCTGCCTGACTATATGACTGACCTGACCATGATGCTCAACACGGCAGGCAGTGAAACTTCCGATATCCTGAACGTCGGACTTAAAATGCTTGGCTGTACCCTTGCAAGTGCCGCTCTTGCTATCGTCTGCGGCTATCTTTCCGCAAAGACTGCCTCAGGATTCAGCTACACAATAAGAGAAAAGCTGTTCAACCATGTTATGGATATGGGCAGCGAGGAGATGCAGGACTTTTCCATACCGAGCCTTATAACAAGGACAACAAACGACATCACACAGATACAGATGATAGTGTCAATGGGCTTGCAGATGATAATAAAATCTCCTATCATGGCGGTTTGGGCTGTTATAAAGATACTTGGCAAGAGCTGGGAGCTTTCAGCGGTGACTGCGGCGTTCGTTGTGGTGATATGCGTATTCGTTCTTGCAGTTATGGCGACCTGTATACCGAGATTCCGTATTGTTCAGAAGCTAACTGATAAAATAAACCGTGTGGCAAGAGAAAATCTCACGGGAATAAACGTTGTTCATGCTTTCAATGCTGAGAAATATCAGAACGACAAGTTCGATGTTCCAAGCAAGGAGATGATGAACACACAGCTTAAAAACCAGAGAATGTTCGCACTTATGATGCCAGTTATGAATATCGGAATGAATGGTCTGACCCTTGCTATCTACTGGCTTGGTGCAGTGCTTATCCAGCAGATAGCCCTGACGGCCGTTCAGGACAGGATAACGCTTTTCAGCAACGTCGTTGTTTTCAGCACATATGCCACATATGTGGTAATGTCATTTATGATGCTCGTTATGATATTCATGATGCTCCCTGCGGCTCAGGTATCAGCAGAGCGTATCAACGAAGTGCTTGAGCGTGACGTGAACATAAAAGAGGGAAGCGTCAGCGAGGGAAGAGAGCAGGGCACTGTTGAGTTCAAAAATGTTTCATTCAGATATCCTCATGCCTCTGAGGACGAGCTGAGCAACATAAGCTTTAAGATAAACAAGGGTCAGACCCTTGCCATAATCGGTGCGACAGGAAGCGGCAAGACAACGCTTATAAGCCTTATACCAAGATTTTATGACGCAACAGACGGCGAAGTCCTTGTGGACGGCGTAAACGTAAAAAACTATAAGTTCGACACCCTTTATGACAAGCTTGGATATGTCACGCAAAAGGCTGTGCTTTTTGCAGGCAGTATAAGAGAAAACGTATTTTTCGGCGAGAGTGCCGCTCCTGAAACTGACGAGGAGCTTAAAAACGCTATCGAGCTTTCTCAGGCGGAGGAGTTTGTGGATAAGCTTCCTGACGGCACAGAGCATATGATATCTCAAATGGGCAGAAACGTTTCAGGCGGACAGAAGCAGCGTTTGTCTATTGCAAGAGCGCTTTCAAGAAAGCCTGAGATACTTGTATTTGATGATTCTTTCTCAGCCCTTGATTACAAGACAGACGCAAAGCTCAGAGAGGGTCTTAACGAGAAACTTAAGGACACAACAAAGATAATCGTTGCACAGAGAATAAGCACTATCCGTCATGCAGACAAGATAATAGTTCTTGACCGTGGCGAAGCCGTGGGCATGGGTACTCATGAGGAGCTTATGAAAAACTGCGACGTATACAAAGAGATAGCACTTTCACAGCTAAGTGCGGCAGAACTTGCATAGAAAGGGGGACTGCACAATGAGAAAATACGAGAAGTCTAGTAAGGGTGAAATGGCGTCCGCTATGAAAAAAATAATAGAGTATATGAAAGGCAGTGTAGGTATCGTTGCCGTGGCATTGGTTCTTGCGGCGCTTGGTGCGGTGCTGACTATCATAGGACCTGACAAGGTGGGCGAGATAACCGACCTTATAGCAGACGGACTTATGACAGGCATTGACCTTAAAGCGGTGGCAAGGGTAGGAATATTCCTTGGAGCGATATATATTTTAAGCTCACTGTTCACATTCATTCAGCAGTATATAATGGCGACAGTCACCCTGAAAATGTCATACAGAATGAGAAGCGACCTTTCAAGAAAGATAAACTGCGTTCCACAGAAGTATTTCAACTCACATTCACAGGGCGATATACTCAGCCGTATCACAAATGATGTATCAACTTTACAACAGGGTCTTACAAACAGTCTTCCGACCATAATCAGTGCGGCGGCACAGTTTGTGGGCTGTCTTATAATGATGTTCGTTACAGAATGGCGACTTGCGCTCATCTCACTGTTCATCACATTCTTTGGGCTTTTCCTGATAGTTTTCATAATGTCAAAATCACAGAAGTTTTTCCTCGACAGACAGGAAAGCCTTGGTAAGCTCAACGGCTATGTTGAGGAGATGTATTCAGGTCACGAGGTAGTAAGGATATCCCGTGGAGCAGATAATGTAAAGAAGCATTTTGGCGGACTTAACGAGGCGGTATACAACGCAAACTGGAAGTCACAGTTTCTGTCAGGCATCATGCAGCCGCTTATGAACGTTATCGGAAATCTTGCATACGTTGCGGTATGTGTTTTCGGCTCGATGCTCGCCCTTAACGGCACTATCACATTCGGCGTTATAATATCGTTCATTCTTTATGTAAGACTTTTCACATCGCCTCTTGGTCAGATAGCTCAGGGCATGACAAATATGCAGACAGCTTCCGCCTCGGCTCAGAGAATATTTGACTTTATCGAAAGCGAGGAACTTTCAGACGAGAGCGACAAGAGCAGTGAAATGCCTGAGGTAAAGGGCAATGTAAGCTTTGAAAATGTTCGTTTCAGCTATCCTGATACTCCTGACAAGGTGATAATAAAGAACTTCTCCGCAGAGGTAAAGGCAGGTCAGAAGGTGGCTATCGTTGGACCGACCGGTGCAGGCAAGACCACAATGGTAAATCTGCTCATGAGATTTTTTGAGATAAACAGCGGAAGTATCTCCATAGACGGCACGCCTATCTCACAGCTCAGCCGTGAAACTGTCCACAATATGTTCAGCATGGTTTTGCAGGACACATGGCTTTTTGAGGGCACTGTGAGAGAAAACCTTGTTTACAATATGGAGGGCATAAGCGACGAGTCCCTTGAAAGAGTGTGCAAAGCCTGCGGTCTGGATAAGTTCGTTCATACGCTCCCTGAGGGCTTTGATACAGTGCTTTCAGAAAGCGTGGCAATATCCGCAGGACAGAAACAGCTTCTCACTATTGCAAGGGCAATGCTCCAGAATGCGCCTATGCTCATACTTGATGAAGCAACATCTTCTGTCGATACGAGAACGGAGCTTCTTATCCAAAGGGCAATGGATAAGCTTACAAAGGGCAGAACGAGCTTTGTTATCGCACACAGACTTTCGACTATCAAAAACGCAGACCTGATACTTGTTATGCGTGACGGCGACGTTATCGAAAGCGGAAACCATGAAACCCTTATGGCAAAGGGCGGATTTTATGCCGAGCTTTATAACAGCCAGTTTGATCAGGCTTCATAAAGCAGGCTTTTATATGCAAAGCACACGGCTTTTACGACTGTGTGCTTTGTGCTTTTTTTACTAAAATGGGTATGACAGTGGTGTGGCTGTATTGAAAAATGACAATAAAGTGTATTTTATTTTTTAAAATCAGATATTTCACTTGACTAATCCGTATTAAAATGGTATGATAAATATGTATTTTTATAAAATATATTATTTGCAGAAGGATTGATATATAATGAAAACACCATTTATAACCAAGGAAAAGGCTGAGGAGATAATCAAGCAGTATCCTACACCTTTTCATATCTACGACGAAAAGGGTATCAGACAGAGAGCCAGAGATCTTTACAAGGCATTTAGCTGGAACAAAGGCTTCAAAGAGTATTTCGCTGTAAAGGCTACCCCAAACCCATTCATTTTGAAAATACTCAAGGAAGAGGGCTGCGGCGTTGACTGTTCTTCTCTTACTGAGCTTATGATGAGCGACTGCTGCGGATTCAGCGGAAGCGACATCATGTTTTCTTCAAACGTAACTCCAAAGGCGGATTTTCTCAAGGCAAGAGAGCTTGGCGCTTATATCAACCTTGATGATTTCACACACATAGATTATCTTGACGACCTTTGCGGTATCCCTGAAACTATCTGCTGCCGTTTCAATCCGGGCGGACACTTCGAGATAGAAACTCAGATAATGGACAACCCTGGCGAGGCTAAGTACGGCTTCACAAGAGAGCAGCTTTTTGAGGGCTTCAAGGTACTTCAGCAGAAAGGCGCAAAGCATTTCGGACTTCACGCTTTCCTTGCTTCAAACACTGTTTCAAACGCTTATTATCCAAAGCTTGCAAGAATACTTTTTGAGCTTGCTGTTGAACTTCATGAAAAGACGGGTGCAGACATCAAGTTTGTAAACCTTTCAGGCGGTGTTGGCATAGCATATGAGCCTGACAAGCCACAGAACGATATCTTCGCTATCGGCGAGGGCGTTCGCAAGGCATTTGAGGATATAATGGTTCCTGCTGGTCTTGGTGACGTTGCTATCTTCACAGAGCTTGGCAGATATATGCTTGCTCCGTTCGGTCATCTCGTTGCTACCTGCACACATCATAAGCATACTTATAAGGAGTATGTTGGTCTTGACGCTTGCGCCTGCAACCTTATGCGTCCTGCTATGTACGGTTCATATCATCACATTACAGTTCTTGGCAAGGAGAATGCTCCATGCGACCACAAGTATGACGTAACCGGCGGTCTTTGTGAGAACAACGATAAGTTTGCGATCGACAGAATGTTGCCTGAGATAGACACCGGCGACATCATCGTTATCCACGACACAGGCGCACACGGCTTCTCAATGGGTTATAACTACAACGGAAAGCTCCGTTCAGCAGAGATACTTCTCCACGAGGACGGCTCTTTCGACATGATAAGACGTGCCGAAACTCCTGCTGACTATTTCGCAACATTTGATTTCACTGATATTTTCGATAAATATACAAAGAATAATAAGTAATGACGCTTAGATCCACAGGGAATTTCTCTGTGGGTCTTGCTGTTTTTGGGCGTTTGATGAGCAAATATTAAAAAAATCGGAATTTATGTGATTTTTGCTTGCAAAATAGTATGAGATGTAGTATAATATTAAATTGAATTGGTGTATTTTTATGCCTAATATTAAGAAAGGTCAGGGATTATATATGGATTTGAACATGGTCAAGTATCTGGCAGAGCTTAGCAAGCTGGAATATTCCGATAAAGAGCTTGCAGCCACAGCCGAGCAGATGACTGATATTATTGATCTTATGGATACCGTAAAGGAAATCGACATTACCTATGACGATCTCAAGGACAATCATGATGTTTACCTCAACGATCTGAGAAAAGACGAGGTCATCGAATCTATGCCTACTTCAAAGGTCCTTTCAAATGCAGTGAATACAAACAACTGCTTTGTAGTGCCTAAGGTCGTAGAGTAAATTTAAAAGGAAGGTAGTGTGAAATTTGGACGTTTCTTCAATGAAAATCCGTGATATGCGTAAGGCTCTTGACAGTAAGGAAATTTCCTCTAAAGAGCTTGCACAGACATATTTTGAGAGAATAAAGAAATATGACGATAAGGTAAAGAGCTTTATCACTGTTACCGAGGAAAAGGCTCTGGAGCAGGCTGAAAAGGCTCAGGGCGTTATCGATAAGGGTGAAGCAAAGGCTCTCACAGGAATACCTGTGGCAGTAAAGGACAATATTTGTACAGAGGGCGTAAAGACCACCTGTGCGTCAAAAATGCTCGAAAACTTTGTTCCACCTTATAATGCGACCGTTATGGAAAAGCTCGACGCTGAGAATATCATAATGCTCGGCAAGACTTCCATGGACGAGTTCGCAATGGGAGGCTCTACACAGACCTCCGCTTTTGCAAAGACAAAGAATCCTTATGATCTTGACCGTGTACCTGGCGGCTCATCAGGCGGATCTGCTGCGGCAGTTGCTGCGGGACTTGCACCTGTTGCTCTTGGTACTGATACAGGCGGATCTATCAGACAGCCTGCTGCTTTCTGCGGCGTAACAGGTATCAAGCCAACATACAGCAGAGTTTCAAGATTTGGTCTTGTGGCTTTCGCTTCATCTCTTGACCAGATAGGCTCTATCGGTCTTGACGCTCATGACTGTGCTATCCTTCTTAATGAGATATGCGCCTATGACTTCCATGACGGCACAAGTTCAAAGCTTGAAGTGCCTGACTTCACCGCAAAGATAGGCGAGTCAATGAAGGGCATGAAGATAGCACTCCCTAAGGAGTTCTATGCAGAGGGCATCAATGATGAGGTAAAGGCTGCCGTTTTAAAGGCTGCTGAGGAATATAAGGCAATGGGTGCTGAGCTTATCGAGTGTTCAATGCCGTCGCTTAAGTATGCTGTTCCTTGTTATTATCTTCTTGCCTGCGCTGAGGCGGCTTCAAACCTGTCAAGATATGACGGTATCAAGTACGGCCACAGAACTGCTACAGCCGACAGCTATGAGGAGCTTATAATCAAGTCACGTTCAGAGGGCTTCGGCGAGGAAGTAAAGAGAAGAATACTTCTTGGAAACTACTGCCTGTCAAGCGGATATTATGACGCTTACTATAGAAAAGCAATGGCTCTCAGACAGCTTATAAGAAAAGAATACAACGATATATTCGAGAAGTGCGACGTTATTCTTACGCCGACAACTCCTGCTGTTGCATACAGCCCTGAGATGACTTCCGACCCTGTTCAGATGTATCAGGCTGATATATGCACAGTTACAGTAAATATTGCAGGTCTGCCTGCAATATCAACTCCTTGCGGCTATGACAGCAAGGGTATGCCTATCGGTATGTCTGTTATAGGCAGAAAGTTCGACGAGGCAACTATCATCAAGACTGCCGACGCATACGAAAAGGGCTTCAAGCCTGTTGCGCCAAAGCTTTAAGGGAGGTAAGACAAATGGAAAAATGGAGAACGGTCATCGGCCTTGAGATCCACGCCGAGCTGCTTACCAAAACTAAGATCTTTTGTAACTGCTCCGCTGAGTTCGGAGGTGCGCCAAATACAAGATGCTGCCCTGTATGTACAGGTATGCCTGGTACTCTGCCTATCATCAATCAGCAGGCTGTAGAGTATGCTGTAAAGGCAGGATATGCGCTCAACTGCGGAATCAACAAGTTTTCAGTATTCGACAGAAAGAACTACTTCTATCCTGACCTGCCAAAGGCATATCAGATATCACAGCTTTACAGACCTATCGTAGGTCCTGGATATGTGCCTATCGAGGTGAACGGTCAGAAGAAGAACATCAGAATAAACCATATCCACCTTGAGGAAGACGCCGGTAAGCTCGTTCATGACGCTTTCAACGGAATCTCAATGGCTGACTATAACAGATGCGGTATCCCGCTTATCGAGATAGTTACTGAGCCTGATATAGCGTCAGCAGAAGAAGCAATGGCTTTCGTTGAGCAGATATCTCTGCTTTTGCAGTATGCAGGCGTTTGCGACTGTAAAATGGAGCAGGGCTCACTGAGATGTGACGTTAATATCTCTCTTATGAGACCTGACGCAACTGAGTTCGGTACTCGTGCGGAGATAAAGAACATCAACTCTATCAAGTCTGTTGGCAGAGCTATCAAGTATGAGGAAAAAAGACAGGCGCTTCTTCTTGAAGCTGGCAAAAAGGTCGTTCAGGAAACAAGACGTTACAACGCAAACAGAGATAAGACAACTTCAATGCGTACAAAGGAAAACGCTAACGATTATCGTTATTTCCCAGAGCCTGATATTCTTCAGTTAAACCTTACAGACGCTCAGCTTGATGAGATAAGGGCTAAACTGCCTGAAATGCCAAGCAGCAGATTCAAGAGATACACTGAGGAATATGGTATTTCTGAGATAGACGCAAAAACGCTTATCCAAACAAAGATAATCTCAGATTTCTTTGAGAATGCACTTAAGAGATATAACAATCCTAAGAGCGTGGCTGTGTTCATTCTCGGCGAGTTTATGAGAAGAGTAAATCTGGGCGAGATAGATATAAACAATATCAGCTTCACACCTGAGGAGTTCGCTGAGCTGGTTGAAATGGCTGACACTGAAAAGGTATCTAAGAATGACGCTAAGACCGTGTTCAGAGCAATGGTAGAAGAGGGCGGCAAGCCTATGGACATTGCAAAGAGCAAGGGTATGATAATCACTGTGGATACTGCAAAGGTTGAGGCAGGCGTTGACGAGATACTTGCCGCAAATGCCGCACAGGTAGAGCAGTATAAGAACGGTGAAACAAAGGTATTCGGCTTTATCATGGGTCAGTGTACGAAGGCTCTCAAGGGCGTTGCAACACCTAAGATAATCAAGGAAATTCTTGAAAGCAAGCTGAAAGCTGCCGCTGCAAGCACTGCTTCTGACGCAGAGAAGAAAGAGGACGTAAAGGACAACGTTATCGACACTTCAAAGCTCACAAAGTATGAGAACGCTGATAAGTATGTACCTGAAAATGACGGCAAAATGCTTATGATAGATACGGCTGACGTCAAGAAAGAGTTTATGCTTGCTGACGCTAAGGCTAACATGGGCAAGAAAGTTGAGTTCTCAGGCTGTGTTCATAGAATAAAGAACATGGGAAGCATTGCATTTATCGTTGTAAGAACCTCAAGAGATGTTATACAGACAGTTTACTCTGCTGACAACTGCAAGGATTCTATTGAGGGTCTGAGAGAGGGCTTCTTTGTAAACGTAAAGGGTATCGTTAAGGAAAACCCTAAGGATTTCAATGGCCTTGAAATAGAGCTTAATTCTATCAAGCTTATCTCCACAAACGCCGCTGAACTGCCTTTGAAGATATCACAGGGCAGACTTAACTGCACAATAGAAGTAAATCTTGACAACCGTGCGGCTTCACTGAGAAACCCTTATGAGAGAGCTATATTCAAGCTCCAGGAGGGTCTTGTTCAGGGTATGCACAAGTTCATGCAGGCAAACAACTTCACTGAGATACACTCGCCAAAGATAGTTGCTCAGGGTGCTGAGGGCGGCGCTAACATCTTCCGCCTTGACTATTTCGGCAAGTCTGCGTTCCTTAACCAGTCACCGCAGTTCTATAAGCAAATGGCTGTGGCATTCTTTGACAGAGTTTATGAGATAGCACCTGTATACAGAGCTGAAAAGCACGCTACTTCACGTCATATCAACGAGTATATCGGTCTTGACTTTGAAATGGGCTATATCGACAGTATGTATGACGTTATGAAAATGGAGATTGCAATGCTCAAGTCCATTTTCGAGTATATCAAGGAAAACTATCAGAACGAGTTGAAGATACTTGACGCTGACGTTCCTGAGATAAAGGAAGTTCCGTCTATCAAGTTCGCTGACGCTATCGAACTGCTGAGAGGTGGCGAGGGAAGCGGCAAGAAGTTCGATCTTGATCCGGAGGACGAGGTAAACCTCGGCAAGTATGCAAAGGAGAAGTACGATTCAGACTTTATCTTTGTTACACACTTCCCATCTTCAAAGCCTCCGTTCTATGCAATGAACTCCAGAGAAGACCCAAGAGAAGCATACAAGTTCGATCTGTTGTTCAGAGGACTTGAAATTACTTCGGGCGGTCAGAGAATACACGATTACAACGAGCAGGTAGAGAAGATGAAGGCTCAGGGGCTTGACCCTGCTGACTTCAAGAACTATCTTGAGGCTCACAAGTATGGTCTGCCACCTCACGGTGGACTTGGTATCGGTCTTGAAAGACTTCTCATGAAGCTTCTTAACAAGAACAACATCAGGGAAACATCACTGTTCCCAAGAGATATCAACAGACTTCTTCCATAGTCTGCAAATATGTTTATCAAAGAACGGGCAGGTCTGTCCGTTCTTTTTTTATGATAAGGCAAAAAGGCGGTACGTCGGGGCTGTATAAAAGCAGAATATTTGTCCAATAAGAATAGTATAATTCATTGATGACTTATTCGGAGGACTGATATTCTTGAAAAAAATTCTTACTTTACTTATTTGTTTTTTGACCCTTTGCTCCTGCGGAGGTGAGGTAAATTCTCAGAGGGACAGGCTTGTGACTATGGAAAAAGCATCGGTGATACCTGTGTGCGGAGAGAAAAACTACACTGATGTGGAAACGTCACACAAGCTTAATTATACTGTGCAGAAAGCCATATGGATATCGTATATCGACCTTGCTGATATGCTCACCGGGAAAAGTGCTGAGGAGTTTCGTGAGAATTTTTCGCAGGCGTGTGAAAATGCTTTGAGCATAGGTTGTAATACGCTGTATGTTCACGTCAGACCTTTCGGGGACGCTATATACGACTCGGAACTTTATCCTGCATCAAGATATATAACAGGTGTGGCAGGTGAGAAGAGTGACTTTGACCCGCTTGATATAATGATACAGACCGCACATGGTAAGGGGCTTTCTTTTCACGCATGGATAAACCCTCTCAGGTGTGAGAATGAGGAATGTTTTCAGAATTATGACGATAGCTTTCTTCTGAAAAAGTGGTATGACGAGGGCGACGGCTACCTAGAACAGGTTGATGGCGACAGCCATTTGTGGCTCGATCCTGCTTATGATGAGGTAAGACAGCTTATAGCAGAGGGTGCGGCGGAGCTTGCAGAAAATTATGATATTGACGGCTTGCACTTCGACGATTATTTTTATCCCACAACGGCTGAGGATTTTGACGCTCAGTGCTTTGCGGCTCAGACGGAGTTTGACGACCTTTCTCAGTGGCGGCTGAACAATATCTCCCTTATGGTGGGGGAGATATACAGTGCGGTAAAAGCAGTGGATAAGGATATTCTGGTGGGAGTTTCACCTCAGGGAAATATGGAAAATAACTATGAGTATATGTACGCTGATGTGAAAAAGTGGTGTAGTGAGGAGGGGTATATAGACTATATCTGTCCGCAGATATACTTCGGTTATGAAAATTCTGTCAAGCCTTATGAGGATACCCTACAGCAGTGGGCTGATATCTGCACAACTGATGTTACGCTGGTGGCAGGACTGGGAGTATATAAGATAGACAGCGAGAGTGAATTTTCTGAAAATATCGGCATTATCGGCAGGCAGATAAATGACGCTGTAGTTAGTTATAACTACGCAGGAGCGGCGGTATACGGCTATGCAAGCTTGTTCGGCGGCAGTGATAGAGGTGTTCAGGAGCAGGAGTTTATCGAAATTGCTTTTGATAAACTTGATACATCTGTAAAATGATATGCGATATATAAATTATGGTATGTTAAATGTAAACAAATTGTGATATATTATTATAAAATTTATGGAAGTAAACAAAAAACTATTGAAATTTCTTTTTAAATATAGTATAATGTTATATGCTGTAAGGCGATAATAGAAAATGTTTTTGTATTATTTGCCTAAAACAATATTATTTTGCTAATTATTCAGGGAGGGATTTTAGTGTACAAAATCGTAACAAGAAGACAGCTCAACGACGCTGTTGTTCTTATGGAGATCGACGCACCTTACATTGCCGCTAAGGCTGAGGCTGGTCAGTTCATCATCTACAGAGTTGATGAGAAGGGCGAGCGTGTTCCGCTCACTATCGCTGACTATGACAGAGAAAAGGGTACGATCACAATTATTTTCCAGGTAGTAGGTGCATCTACAACTGAGCTTGCAAGACTTAATGAGGGCGACTATATCCATGACGTTGTTGGTCCTCTCGGCGTTGCCACAGAGTATGACGAGGGTATCAAGAGAGTTGCAGTAGTAGGCGGAGGCGTTGGCTGTGCTATCGCTTACCCACAGGCTAAGAAACTCCACAGCATGGGCGTTGAAGTTGATCTTATCGCAGGCTTCAGAAGCAAGGATATCGTTATCCTCGAGGACGAAATGGGCAAGGCTTCTTCACATCTTCATATCTGTACAGACGACGGTTCATACGGCTATCACGGATTTGTTACAAACAAGCTTCAGGAGCTTATTGACGGTGGTGCTAAGTTTGACGAGGTTATCGCTATCGGACCAGTTCCAATGATGAAGTTCGTTTGCAAGGTAACAAAGCCTTATGATATCAAGACTCTCGTTTCACTCAACCCTATCATGATCGACGGCACAGGAATGTGCGGCGGATGTCGTGTAACTGTTGACGGCAAGATCAAGTATGCTTGCGTTGACGGTCCTGACTTTGACGGTCAGAAGGTAGATTTCGACGAGCTTATGAGAAGAAACTCAACTTATAAGGAGCAGGAAAAGGCTCACTTGTGCAGACTTACTGGAGGTGTAAGATAATGGCTAATATGAGTTTGACAAAGACTCCTATCGCAGAGCAGGAGCCAAAGGTAAGAGCTAGAAACTTCAAGGAAGTTACTTTGGGTTACACCCCTGAGCAGGCTATAGAAGAAGCTCAGAGATGTCTTAACTGCAAGCACAAGCCTTGTATGACAGGATGTCCTGTAAGCGTTAGGATTCCTGAGTTTATCGCAAAGGTAGCAGAGGGCAAGTTTGAAGAAGCATATGCTATCATCAAAACAACAAACGCTCTGCCGGCTGTTTGCGGACGTGTATGTCCACAGGAGCATCAGTGTGAGGGCAAGTGCGTAAGAGGTATCAAGGGTGAGCCTGTTGGTATAGGCAGACTTGAGAGATTCTGTGCAGACTATATGATGGACAAGGCAGTTGCCGTAGAAAAGGCTGAACCAAACGGTCACAAGGTAGCTGTTGTCGGCGGTGGTCCTTCAAGCCTTACAGTTGCAGGCGACCTTGCTAAGCTTGGTTACGACGTAACTATCTACGAGGCATTCCATACAGCAGGCGGCGTTCTTATGTATGGTATCCCTGAGTTCAGACTTCCAAAGGCTATCGTTCAGCACGAGATAGACAATCTGACAAACATGGGCGTACATATCATGACAAACATGGTAATCGGTAGAGTTCTTTCTATCGATGAGCTTATGGGCATGGGCTATGAAGCTGTATTTGTAGGTTCAGGCGCAGGTCTTCCAAGATTTATGGGTATCGAGGGCGAAGGTCTTGTAGGTGTTTACTCTGCTAACGAGTACCTTACAAGAATCAACCTTATGAAGGCATACAAGGACGATTATGAGACTCCTATCATGAAGTCTAAGAACGTAGCTGTAGTAGGCGGCGGTAACGTTGCTATGGACGCTGCTCGTTCTGCAATGAGACTTGGCGCTGAGCACGTTTATATCGTATACAGACGTTCAATGGACGAGCTTCCTGCAAGAAAGGAAGAGGTTCATCACGCTCAGGAAGAGGGCATTGAGTTCCTCGTTCTTAACAACCCTGTTAAGATAGTTGGCGACGAGAACGGTCATGTAAAAGGCATGGAGTGCATCAAAATGGAGCTGGGCGAGCCTGACGCAAGCGGCAGAAGACGTCCTATCCCTATCGAGGGTTCAAACTTCATTCTTGATGTTGATACAGCTATCATGTCTATCGGTACATCACCTAACCCACTTATCAGAAGTACAACTCCTGGTCTTGAAACAAACGATCACGGCTGCCTTATCGTTGACGAGAACGAGTCAACAACTAAGGAAGGCGTTTACGCAGGCGGTGACGCTGTTACAGGCGCTGCTACTGTTATCCTCGCTATGGGTGCAGGCAAAAAGGCTGCCGCTGCTATCGACGAGTATATCAAGAACAAGAAATAATTTCTTGTAAATGAAAATTATTTGTTAAAAGGCTTGAAGTTTGTGCAAATATCTGATATACTAATATAGTATTATTAGATTTGGAGGTCTTTTGATGAATTTGTCAGCAATTATTTCAGTTTTGGCAGCTGAGCAGAGTTCACCTGCATCACTTGCCATGACTTTTATCCCACTGGTACTCATAATCGTGTTCTTCTATTTCTTTATTATCCGTCCGCAGAAAAAGCAGGATAAGAAAGACGCTGAAATGAGAGATAACCTTGAGATAGGTGACGAGGTCGTTACAAACGGCGGAATCGTTGGTATCGTGTTCTCTATCAAGGACGACACTGTTGTTATCGAAACAGGCGGCGACAGAAGCAAGATCCGTGTTAAAAAGTGGGCTATCGCTAAGAACGAAACAATTCATGACGGTGACGCAAAGTAAATATTGCTTTTTAGGGACGGGTAGTTTTATCCGTCCCTTTTTGTGTTCTTATTGTCCGTGGCTTTGAATATAATTTCTTTAGGATATTCAGTGTGGGGGTGCGGATATGAAAAACAACAGACTTTTTGGGGGCAGAAAGCTTTCTGTGCTGTCATCTACAGCGTTGTCTGCCTGCGTGGGGTGCGGTGCGATATTTGTTGCTGTGCTTGCTTTTGCGTATGTTATCACTAAGATAGATGCCACCGACCTTATGCTGTCGGTGATGTCAACAGCGGCACTTGGTATCGGGGCGTATGCAGGGGGATATGTCTGCGGAAAAAGGCAACGTAGAAACGGTCTGCTGTCAGGTGTGCTGTGCGGAGTGTTCATTTTTCTTATCATTATTATACTCAGCGCACTGTTTTCAAAGGCAGCCGAAAGCTTTTCCATGCCCGCAAAGCTTGTGCTTACCCTTGTGTGTGCAGGCGTAGGCGGAGTTGTAGGGGTAAATTCTAAAAGCAGCCGTTTTTGATAAGGATAAATATTTATACTGCATTAACTATTCGTTCATAAAACATAGTGTGATATGTGGTATAATTAGTGTAAATCAATTATTGGAGGTAAAATCCTATGAAACATATCAAGACGATCAATAAGGCTAATCTCAAGAAGACTGCTGCTAAGGGTGGCTGCGGCAAGTGTCAGGCATCATGTCAGTCAGCTTGCAAGACCTCCTGCACAGTTGCTAACCAGAAGTGCGAGAGAGAGGCTTAATATTCCGATCTTTCTGAGGCGTGCGAGCGTACACACGCCTTGCTAAAGGGACATTTTTATGTCCCTTTATTTTTGTATAAATTTGTATATGAATATAAATGCGAAAGGTGATTTTTAAATGATACACAAGTTTAAGCTTGGCGGCTTTAATGCACTGCTTGACGTGAACAGTGGCGGAGTACATATTATAGACGATCTGACATATGATTTGTTAGACAATGTTGAGCCGCCTTTTGAGGAGAAATGTCCTGAGGACGTTGTAAGAAAGCTGTCAAAGATGTATGACAGCAAGGATATCGAGGATTGCTATGAGGAGATAGTTTCTCTTTATAATGACAAGATATTGTTCAGCGAGGACGATTACGAGAAGTATGCCCTGTCTGCTGTGGCTTCACCTATCAAGGCAATGTGTCTGCATATCGCTCACGACTGTAACCTGAGATGTAAATATTGCTTTGCTTCAACAGGCGATTTCGGTCAGGGCAGAATGCTCATGGACTATGAAACAGGCAAGCGTGCTATAGATTTTCTTATAGAGCGTTCAGGAGACAGAAAATTTCTTGAGGTGGACTTCTTCGGCGGTGAGCCGTCACTGAATTTCGGTACGGTAGAAAAGCTTGTTGAGTATGCACGTTCACAGGAGGAGCCTCACAATAAAAAGTTCAGATTTACTGTTACCACAAACGGTGTACACCTCACTGACGAGATGATAGACTTCATCAACAAGGAAATGTACAACGTTGTTCTGTCTATCGACGGAAGAAAAGAAGTCAATGACAGAATGAGAGTGCGTGTTGACGGTTCAGGAAGCTATGACAGGATTATCCCTAACTTCAAGAAGCTTGTTGAGAAGCGTCCTAAGAACAAGGATTGGTATGTAAGAGGCACTTACACAAAGTATAATCTTGACTTCTCAAATGATGTAATGCACCTTTATGACCTTGGATTCGACCAGATATCCGTTGAGCCTGTTATGGCTGACCCTAGCGAGCCTTATGCTATAACAGAAGCTGACTTGCCGAGGATCTTCAAGGAGTATGAGATACTTTCTGAGAAGATACAGAAGATAAGGGACGAGGGCAAGTTCATAAACTTCTTCCATTTTATGATAGACCTCGATCAGGGTCCTTGTGCGATAAAGAGACTTAGGGGCTGTGGAAGCGGAAACGAGTATGTTTCTGTTACTCCTGACGGCGATATTTACCCATGTCATCAGTTCGTTGGTATCACCGAGTTCAAAATGGGCAATCTTTACGAGGGCACATTCAACGAGGAAATGAAAGATATGTTTGCTCACGCACACGTTTACAATAAGCCTGAGTGCAAAAAGTGCTGGGCAAAGTTCTATTGCAGTGGCGGTTGCAATGCAAACAACTACATTTACGCAGGTGATATCCACAATGCGCATAAGCTGTCATGTCAGATACAGAAGAAGCGTCTTGAATGTGCTATCATGATGAAGGCTGTTAAAATGCTCGACAGCGCAGAATGAATATAAATATTTTGTAAATTTCACGCATGGTAACTTTTATGTACATATATAAACTTAATATGTACAAAAACGTTTGAAGTTTAACAAAAAAATTTATTGAATAATCGGTTTAAAAAGCACGGAATAACAAATGACGTTATTCCGTGCTTTCTGCTGTTATTACATAGTATGATCATGTCGAAAAATAGCAAAATGTGTCTGACATATTAATAAGTATTAAGATAAATATAATGTATACTAAGCTGGTAGCTTATTGACAAAGCGGGTCGAATTTAGTATAAGATTGACATAAACAAAAGGTGCTTGGCGGTCATGTTACCGCAAATCGGCTATAACGAGCGCCCTCTGTATCGGACAGGATAAACCGACAAATTATTATGAAAAGGACGAAGAGATATGAAAACTAATGAAAAGAAGAATACTTCTGCTAAGAAGAAACTTATACCTGCAGTTGCAATGCTCACAACTTCCGCTGTAATGCTTTCTACTGCTACTTACGCTTGGTTTACGCTCAGCAAGACTGCTGAAGTTACAGGACTTAACCTTGCCGCTACAGCAGGTGGCTCACTTGAAATTTCACTCGGACAGGTTGATAATGGTGTTTTGAGTTCATCTGATTTGACTCCTACAGCTGACAACATTTCTTGGGTAAGCACAGTTGATATTGGTCAGTATTATGAAAAAGTTGGAAAATTGAAGCCAGCTTCAACAGTTGACGGTAATAGCTTGTTCTACGCTGAGGATAGTGGTATATACGCTGGTGGTAGAGCTGTTATGGCTGATACTAAGGTTAAAGCCGCAACTGATGAAGCAACTTTGACAGCGAGAACTACAACCGCAAATACAGCTCTTGCAACAGATGAAGCTTCTGGTGCTGACGGATATTATGTTGACGTTCCAATGTGGATAAGGTCAACAAAACAGACTAAACAGGACGTTCAGTGTCGTGTTACAATTAAGAATAAGGATAGTGAGAATAATACTGAAAATGATTTGCAAAAAGCAGTTAGAGTTGCTGTTTTGCCGTTGAAAACTGCAACTGAGGCAAATGATAGTACAACAGTTACAAATACTTTATCTGTTACAAAAGCTAGTGCAGTTGCTGGCTATGCAGATACAAAGTACACTCTTCTTGGCGATAAAGCGAGTGTATTTGGTCTTAATTGGGACAACTACACGGATAATAAGGGTATAAAGACAACAGAGGGTGCTAATTATGGTGCTAAACTTGATACCATTACTTTTACCAAGGGTACAGCACAAAAAGCCGTTCCAACTAGCAGAGATAGCTTGGACAATCTTACTACTGTATTTGAACTTGCTGGTGCAGGAAACAACGAGTATTCAGTTGAGGGCTTTGTTGTAAGAGTATGGATTGAGGGCGAAAGCAAATTCTGTAATGATGCAACTGCAAATCAGGATTGGACAATTCAGCTCGATTTCCAGGCAAAGGATAACGCAGGCAACTAATCAATAAACAATAAAACAAAAAAGACGCCGAAGAAATTCGGCGTTTTTTGGTAAATGGGCATAAAAAATAATTTTCCATATTTGGGGAAATATCCCGATTTTTCTTTACTTTTGTCGAAAATATGCTATAATGATACATTGGAACAGGAAAGGAAGTGACCTGCTTTGAGCGGTAATTCAACAGTTGACGGCGTTCGTGCTGTGGAGCTTTTCTATAGACCTATAAAAAATACCGACAGCGGCAGGGTCACTTTTTTGCAGTCGCAAACAAGGCTCAATTCTCCTGTTATGGGTACGCTCATGCCTGCGGATTATCTCCCTGTGGCTCAGCTTTCCGACCGATGTGTTAGCATTTTCAAGCTTGCTTTCGTTCAGCTTTTGCAGGCTTTGGGCAAGTTTCACGAAAGGGAAGTGGACGTTGATTGGGCAAGCGTGTTTATGCCTGCAAGATTTTTAAGTCAGACGGAAGCTCCGAGAGTTGTGGCAGATTATTGCGATAAGTTTGGCGTGAAGTATGAGCGTGTCTGCTTCGAGTTGTCGCCTGATGTGCTTGATGAAGCTGACAGCACAGCGGCAGATAACGTGGCTCTTATGAGAAGACAGGGCTTTCATTTTCTGCTCACAGGCTTCGGCACTGAGGGCTTTAAAATGCTTAAGACCGCTGAGTTCAAGGTAGATAATATCATGCTTGACGGCTCAGTGGCTCAGGTTCTTGGTAAGAGCGACAGGCATGATACCTGCGTGAACTCTCTGCTGAATTTCGTTTTTGACCTTAATGCTGAGGTCATAGCTGACGGAATTACTGATGATAAGCAGGTGAAACAGCTCAGCGGTATGCAGTGCCTTTACTATTCGTGAGAAAATGCAGGAAAATATATTGCGGAAAGATACGTTCGCAATAGAAATGAGTAATAAACGGGTGATACGGTTTTGGACGGTAAAAATATAGATAAAAATACAAGAGTAGTCGATACCCTTGCACTTCGCAGGACCGCCAAGGAAGCTAAACGCTATGTGGTATTGATGAGATTGCTTAAAATACTTGCCATTATACTTATCGCTATCGTGGCGGCGGCTTATGCGGTGTCTTATTTTTACGACAAGTATGGTAGCTTTACAGTTAAGATAAGTAAGTATGATATGATAGATCAGGGACTTACTCTTTCGGAAACTCCTGACTATACCACGAGCAATTCAAGGCTCAATGCGGATATCCTCTATGATATGACAAATATCAGTGGCGAAGATCTCCCTGATAATATCGACAAGATAAACGGCAGCCATAATGGCGAGGGGTATATAGCTTATACTTTCTATCTCATAAATTCCGGTAAAGACACACTTAGCTATGACAGCGAAATGACTATCGAGAACGTCACGAACGGTGTTGATGAAGCTATCAGAGTGGAGCTTTTCGTGAATGGCGAGAAAACCGTTTATGGTAAAACAAAGTCTGACGGCAGCGGTAAGGAAAGCGATTGCGACAAGGAGTTCGCCTCCTCTACTGAGGTCATGAAGGACCGACGTGAAAAGCTTGGTCCTGGTGAGAAAGACAAGTATACAGTAGTTATATGGCTTGAGGGAAATGACCCTGATTGTGTTGACAAAATAATCGGTGGCACAATGAAGCTTGGTATGAATTTCAAGATCGTTGAAACAACTTAAAAAATTAGAAGGGAGGAAGCCTCGGGTTTCCGAGGTTTTGAATTATGAAAAAAGCTTTGAAGATCGTTTTTAATGTTATCGCATGGATGGTGCTTATCTTTGCACTGCTTATAACAATTCTCGTGTTCTCGTCTGATAAGAATAATGGTACGGCAAGTCTGCTGGGATATATCCCACTCACAGTTGAATCTGACTCAATGAAGCCAACTTTCAAAAAAGGCGACCTTATTATCTCAAAGGAAATAGACGATATCAATTCTCTGAAAAAGGGCGACGTTATCACTTTCTGGACGCTTATTGACGGCAAAAAGGTGAAGAATACCCACCGTATCGCAGAGGTACTCAACGATAACGGCTCTGTAGGCTTTATCACACGAGGCGATGCTAATAACGCAGATGATACATACACTGTTTATGCAGGTGATATAATCGGTCAGTGGAAAGGTGCAAAAATAGGCGGTTTCGGCAAGGTAATGGATTTTCTCAGAACAAAAACGGGATTTTTCATTTGCATACTTTTGCCGATAGCACTGTTTTTCCTCTTTGAGCTTTATAAGCTTATCGCAACCATAATCGAGATAAAGCGTCCTGCTATCACAGAGAGCGATGAGGAAGAAATAAAAAGACGTGCAGTTGAGGAATACCTTGCACAGCAGAAGAAAGAGGAAGAGGAAAATGCACAGCAGGAGAAAAATGACAAATAACTGCTGCTTGGGTGATACATTATGAATGGATTTCTGAAATGGTTTTTTGTTTTCATGTCGTCAATGCTTGCGGGCTTCGGACAGATCTTCAAGGGTCTGTGGAACGGCATAAAACAGATCTTCAATATAAAAAACTACATAAGGATATTCAAGACCTACTCGGCAGACTTTGGCGCGCTGGGCTGGATACTTTCTGTGCTTGCAATTATCGTTGTTGTGGCTATCTTTGTGCTTATTATTTTTATGATAGTGCTTGCTGTGAGAAAGTACATAAGATTCAGACACTCTATCGTCAGCAACGAGGATCTTATCGAAGAGATATCTGACCTGCAGCGTCAGGTGGTCAAAATGACTAAGGAAAAAGATGAGATCATGGCAATGAAGGTGGCTCAGCTTGGCGTATATGATAACACCGCTCTTGCAGAGGGTGAAACAAAGCTTGCAGAGGGCGAGCAGATGCCTGCACAGGGCGAAGTTCAAACCACTGTGGACGGCGTTGTTCAGACAGCAGATTGCCGTTTTTCAAAGCTTATCGAGGTGGACAATTTCTACAAGACATACGAGCCGCCTGCTTACAATAATGACATCACCCTTAGCGGTATCTGCGAAGCATACAGAAACTTTGCCTGCTCAAGAATGCACCTTTATTATGACATAAAAACTATCCGACTTTTCATTGCAGGCATGGCGTCAACAAAGCTCATTATCCTGCAAGGTATCTCTGGTACAGGTAAAACATCATTGCCATATTCATTCGGTAAGTTCTTGCAGAAAGATACCACTATTGCTTCTGTTCAGCCGTCATGGCGTGACAGAACTGAGCTTTTCGGCTACTTCAACGAGTTTACGAAGAATTTTAATGAAACAGAAGTCCTCAAAAGAATTTATTCTTCTGACTACAATGACGATGTAAACTTCATACTCCTCGACGAGATGAACATTGCGAGAGTAGAATATTACTTTGCAGAAATGCTCTCGATTCTCGAAATGCCTGATCCTGCCGAGTGGGAGCTTGATCTTGTTCCTAACGTGTGGAGTACCGACCCTGTTCGCCTTGATAAGGGCAAACTGCGTATTCCGCAGAACATTTGGTATATCGGTACTGCCAACAACGACGATTCCACGTTCACTATCTCAGATAAGGTATACGATCGTGCACAGCCTATCAATCTTGACGCAAAGGGAGTTGCCTTTGACGCACCTGACACGCCGCCTATGAATTTAAGCTTTGAACATCTTGATACACTTTTCAAGGAAGCTTTTCAAATGTATCCCGTTTCACAGGACAGTCTGAAAAAGATCCAGCAGCTTGACCTGTGGGTAATTGAAAAGCTGAGAGTGGCTTTCGGTAACCGTATACTTAAACAGATGAACTTGTTTGTTCCTGTATATGTTGCCTGCGGTGGCGAGGAACTTGACGGCATTGACTATGTGCTTGCCACAAAGATATTCAGAAAATTTGAGTCGCTTAACTTGGCAATGCTAAGAGAAGAGCTGAAAGAGCTTTGCACCTATATGCAGAAGCTTTTTGGCAGAAACACTATGAAAGAATCTATAGCATATCTTGAAAGATTGCAAAAACTGTACTAAAATTTGTACTCATAAGCTTTGAGAGGAGGGACGGGCATGAGCGAATACAACGAACAGCGTGCAGCTTTTGACAAAGCTGTAAAGACGTTTGACGGCAATAACAGCTTTGCGGCAGCCCGTGCCTTACTTCTTTCGGGCGAAAAAACTGTATCTTTTAATCGTAAGATAATCGAGAAGAATATAGATTCGTCCTGGCTCACAGAGATAGAAAAAGCTTTGCCACATCTTGATACGGTAATAAGAAATCCCAGAAACACCATTAAAGAAGTGGAAGAGATCGTGCCTATCGCTATGTCAAGGAAGATAACGGTAGAGTCCATAAAACATCTGGGACAGCACACCGATCTTATTCAGGATATCGACAAAAAGACTGGAAAGATAACTCCGTCAAAAATACTCAACATTCATAAAGAGGAAACTCTTGATACATATGAAAATAGATTTGTAAATACCCTTATCGACAGGCTATACATTTTTATAAATATAAGATACAATAAGCTTGTCCAGACCGCAGAGGCGCAGGAGGCTTATTCTTTTAATTATGACACCTCGGCGGACAGCGGCGACGGCAGAAAGGTCAACATTAGTTTTAAGATAGAAACTGTTGACAGTCTTGTCGGCGGCAGCAATGATACTGACGTTTGGGCAAGGCTTGAAAGGGTCAAAAAGGCTATCGAGGGCTATAAAGGCTCAGTGCTTTGTACCACTCTTGACAACGCTTTTATCAGACCGCCTGTTATGAGAACAAACGCTATCACTAAAAATGTGGACCTTATGGCGTGTCTTACCCTTTGGCAGTTTATCGAAAGCTACGATAAGGCAGGCTATGAGGTCAACGTTTCCGATACTGCACAAAGACCTGATGATTCTTATATCGAGGATATATATGGTCTGACCGCAATGAACTATATGCTTTTCCGCTCATATACCCATGGGGCAGATAAGTCGGAGGAGCTTAAAACTATAAAGAGCAAGACCCTCTCACCAAAGGTTGTCAGGCGTTTTGATAAGCAGACGTCTGATAAATATGATGTCATAGTTGGCGAGGGTGAACAAAGTAGTGCAGGTAAGACAGATATGGGTATGACTGCCGAAGAGGCAGGAAACCTTACGGCAGAGCTTGACCGTATAGTTGAGATAGAAAAGCAGTTTCTCAAAGACGAGGAAGACCGTAAGAGGGCTGAGGAGCTTGCGGCTGCAGAAGCTGAAAGAAAGCGTGCCGAGCAGGAGAAACTGGAGCGTCGGCGGCGTGAGGAAGAAGAGCGCATAAGGCTGGAGCATGAGGAAGCTGAACGCAGAAGATTGGAGCTTATCCAAAAACAGCAGGCGGAGCAGGCTGCAAGAGAAAAGGCGGAGCGTGAGGAACGTGAACGCCGTGAAAAAGAGGAAGAGATCAAGCATATCGCAAGACGCAAAAGGCAAATGGAAGAGCGTAAGCGCCGTGAAGAGGAGCAGCGTGTCCGTGAGGAAAGAGCTAGGATCCGAGAGGAGAAAAAGCTCGTCCGCAGCAGCCTTGGATCTGCTATGGATCAGCAGATCAGCACGAATGAAGAAGCCGTGTCTTCAAGCTTTGTGTCAGAATATGAGTCCCCTGAGATCGCTGCAAAAAAGGCGAAAGAAGCACAACAGCAGCGTGAGCAGGAACGCCGTGAGCGTGAACGTGCTGAGCGTCTTAAAGCTGAACGTGAAAGCTTTGAAAATAAAAATATCAATGAGATATTTAAAGAATATTCCAAGAATCCATATTACATGGCAAAACGTGGCATAACATATGTTCTGGCTCACGCATTTGGGATCATACCTGTTGTGACGGATAATCCAGACTATATCAGGATGCTCAAAGTCAAGAAGGAAAAAGAACTGGCTGAGGCAGAGAGAAAACGTGCAGAGCGTGAAATTGAGATCATCTATGAAAAATATGCTCCGTATCTGAAATATGATGTAAAGAGGCATATCAAAAACAGGCAGTTTAAAAAGAGAAAACGTCTTGAGCGAAAGAACAGACCGCCAAGACCATATATTCCGCCACAGCGCACCGCTGAGGAGCAGAAAGCTATCGACACTGAAATGAAACGACTCTATAAGGAGTATCATGTTTCAGCAGTTGGCAGAATGGCAAGGCATTTGAAAGAGAAATATAGAAAACAATAACACGGAGGGAGAGTCGTTATCATCGGCAAGGCGTTGAGGATAGTAAAAATAGCTTTGACAATACTTGGCTCTGCTGTGTTTGCGGCACTGCTGAGTGTGACGGTGTACATAATGGTCTGCGGCTGTATCGGCAAAACAGCAAGCATTTTTGGTTACAGCGTACTGAAAGTCGTGAGCGGAAGTATGGAGCCGTCTATACATGAGGGTGACTATATTTACATCAAAAGGACGGATACTGACAGCTTAAAGGCAGGGGATATCATTTCGTTCTACTCTCAAGATGATAGTATTAAAGGCGAGATAAATACTCACAGGATATCTGAGGTTTTGAGCGACGGCACTTTTGTTACTAAAGGCGATGCTAACAAAATAGAGGACAGCGTGACGGTGCAAAAAGTCAGCATTATTGGAAAATACTATGGAAAGCTCAGATTTTTCAAGTGGCTTGGGTCATTTGCATCAACAAAGAAGCTCCTCATACTGTTTGTGATAATCCCAACAGTTTGCATGGCGGTGTATGAGGTAAAAACTATCGCTGAGATAAAATATATTCAAACCGTGAGGAAGCTTTGAAAGCGGCTGAGGAAGAAAAGGAAAAGCTTATGCGTGAGGCTGTTGAAAAGGAAGTTCAGCGGCTGAAAATGCAGGAAAACGAGAAAAAGGAGGCGAACAGCTTTGAATCAGGAAAAGATAATGAAGGCTAAAATGATAACGGCTATCGTTATTTGTATTGCGGCACTTGCAGGGCTGTTCGTTTTTATCGGGCTTTATATGGACAAGTCCGAGGAAGTCAGAAAGACTTACATTGCTAAGTATATGGAAAATCTGTCTGCCGCCTCTGAGGAGATAGACACTTATCTTGAAAGCGGCAAGGATCTTCAAACGAGATATAACATGATACTTTCGGACATGGGTGCGGCAAGGTCGCTGGTGTTTCTTATCGACGATTACACTGATGAGCAGAAGGCTATAAATGAGCTTCATTATTGCTTTGTGAAGTATCCCGAACAAATGCAGGGCAAGCTTGAGGACGTAAAAAAAGCACTTGACCATATCACCGAAAATCTTGACAAAGGCTATAGGGAAGTCAACGAGATAGTTGATTCGGTTGATAAAATGGGAAATTAATGCAAGGAGGACAATAACGTGAGCAGTAAAGGGCAGCTTAAAAGAGAAATAAAGAAATGCAGACTTACTATTGAGGAAATAGAGCGTAAGAGATCACGTTCACAATCAGCACTTGTTCAGGCTATTCTTTTGCAGGAAGAGCCTAACGAAATGGACGTTGAGTGGTTCAACAAATACACAGGCGAGATAACCGCTTGCAGAAACCACATGATAGAACTGCAGAAAGAGCTTGACTCGATGAAATAATGGAGGTCGCCAAAGTGGCTGAGCATAAAGTGATAGAGAAAGCAGACAGCGAGGAAGAAAAGAAGAAACGCAAACTGCTTATTATAAAAATAATACCAGTTGCAGTGCTGGCATTTATACTTATTGCGGTCAGTCTGGCTTGGTTTACCATTGATAAAGCCCTTGATCTTGATTCATTTGGAATGAAGAGCGTAGATTCGCCATTTGAACTGAAAACAGTAGGCAGTGCCAATGTGCTTAAAGCTGAGATACTTGACAGCAATGACTACTCTAAGGTGTCTGATGGGAGCAACATCACTTCTGACGAGAACGACAAGATCTACTGGCTTCTTGATGAAGAAAGCGGTATGACGAATGGTATTAATCCTGGTAGTCATGGAAAGCTTACTTTTTATGTTGTCCCGAACCAGTCGGGGGAAATGAAGATACAGTTCAAGCTGAGTATCACGGGGTATGCAGAGAATAAAAACGAAGACGCTGTTTCTTATGAAAAGGTTACTGAAGAAGAAGTAACTAGATTTATGAATGGACATATCATGTTTTTTGAGAAATATGATGAGAACAATCACACATATTCCGATTTTCTTCATGATGAAACATTCACAAGGACGTTTAAAGATTGTAAAGTAGACGTTCCGCAGGAAGTGAATGTATATTGGGTATGGCCGAACACGCTTGGTCAGATACTAATGAAAAGCACAGATGAAAATCTGACAGAGAAAAATGTGCTGTTTGATGATGACAGTAAATAACGTTTGAATTTTGCGGAATATATAAAGGGTAATTTAAGCTTGTTCTTGTCAGGTGATGCTGATAAAGAACAAAATAAAAAGGTTATTGAGAATATACTTAATGGTGATAAATACAGCACAGCACAGTTATCATCACTAAGCTCCATGTATAATGACGCTGACGAAAAGATAGGTACAAAGGTGCAATATATCCTTGTTGAACTAAACGTATAGATAAGAATATTAACTTTGCACGGAGGCAGTTGAAAGTGAAAGCTAATAGAAATCAGAAAATTAATAGAATATGCCACAAGCTTTACAGCAAGTATCGCAAGAATGTTATTTCTTTAGTTACCGCTGCCGTATTGCTTGTCACGAGTATGCCGCTTGCAGACATTTCAGGTGTTGTGTCTAAAATGGTATCAACTGTCACCAATGCTATTACGGCTATGGCGGCAGATACATATACTGACATTTCTAATGATATCAAAAATGGCGTTTTTACGATACAGAATGCAGACGATTTTAAAAAGCTTCTTAATGCAGATCCTGCTGACTATCAGAAAATCACAATATTGTTTTCAAACAACCAATCTCAGTTTAAGGCTTCTGATTTTACAGGAATAGAAAAAGGACTTGGCAATGAAGAATATCCTTTCATGGGAACAGTCAAAGCAAATGAGGGTTCAGCTATTAATCTTCCTATTAATTTTGCTCTGTTTGAATATCTTAGTGACAGTGCAAATTTAGATACTATTATTTTTGCTAGACCGGAAGAAAAAAATTCAGCTTTGCTTGCTGAGAATGTTATACACGGTGATGTGGCTTCAGCTAATAAGTGGAAAATAAAAACTGATCCTGTAGATGATTCAGGTGCTACAAATTATAAATCCTTCACGTCTGTTATAGGCAATATGAAAAATGGAGCAAATGTCGATCTGGATATCACTCTAAGAAATGATGTCAAGGTGGAAGTATCAGGCGGGGATAATGCAGGTCTTGCTTGCGGCACTATGGACGAAAACGCAAGTCTTGCTGTAAGCTTGTCAAGCAGTTTGCTTGACGTTTCCGGCAAATCGAACGCAGGTGTATTTGTCGGAAAAATGAGCGCTGATGCAACGCTGAACATCGACAAGTGCAACACCTTGACAGATGTAAATATATCCGCAAACAACGCAGGCGGACTTGTGGGCAGTGCAGAGAATGCAGAAATAAATGTCGGTGAAGATGTCACCCTTACCATGACCGGAAGCGTTACAGGCTCTGTAACTGCGGGCGGTCTTTTCGGCTCTTATACATACAGTAAAGCCGACAGTAAAGAATTTGATATTTCAAAATTCAGTGGCATGAAAATGGCACTTGCTTGTTCATCAGGAGATACCGCTGACAGTGCGGCTGTTGGTTCTGTTTTCGGAGTGCTGATAAACAGAACAGATAGTGTAAAAATTAGTATCACGGGCACCACTAATGATACTATTACTTCAAACTTCAATGGCACTGTCAGGGCAGGCTTTTATGGTGGTATTGTCGGAAGATATTCTGCTAATGCTCTTAGCTCTGAACTAGCACTAAGTGATATCACTGTAAATGTGACTGGCTCATGCAATGCCCTTGATTTTGGCGGTCTTATTGGTAAGATAGGTGATAATAGCAAGGCTTATGTAAGCGTCAAGAATACCACTATAAGTATTAAGAATTCCACATCATCACAAAATAATTATGGCGGACTTGTGGGCTATGCAGATCAGGCTTTTATAGATGTTGGCGGCAAAGTCACAGTTACTGCAAATAATGTTTCTGCAAACCAGAGCGTAGGTGGCATTGTTGGCAAATTTAATAAAAATGGCGTTGTAAGGCTTGGCGGTGAAACAAACCTTTCAGGCTTTTATCCTAAAGACCCTAACAAAAACAGATGTCAGATAGTAGGAAATAGAGGCAATGCTTTGATCTATAGCTTAAGCGGCTGGTCATTTACAAGGACATCTTCAAAAGTCATAGACGATATGGATTGGGGCGGAGTGCTTCGCCTTAACAATTCCGATTTGCTTGAGAGTGCTAATGGTGTTCTGTCTTTTGATGGATCTGGGCATACTGTTACAATAAATGGATTTACTACTAATAATATAACCATAAGCAATAGGGCAGATTTTGCCCGTGCGGCTTTGATCATGCAGCACGATAGCAATGATTTTGTTAAGTATAGCGAAAATTCTATAGATAAATCAGCAATACTTAAGGCGAACTTTACTCTTAGTGCAGATGTTGATATAAGCGACACAGGTCTAACCGGCTTTATGCGTGATAATGGTGAGGATAAATTCACAGGCACACTGAATGGCAATAGTCATAAACTTACCATGACAGTGGGAACAGAAAATGATAAGATAGTTTTCCATACTCACAACGGACTTTTTGCAAAGACAAGCGGTGCAAAAATAAGCAATATAATGCTTGTTTCAAACTTTAATATTGTCGGTGATAATGTTTCTGGCGGTGATGCTTGTTATATTGGTTCTGTATCTGCATACAACAGCGGAGCTTTGACTATTGACAAAGTGACCGCTGATGTGACCGCATCTCCAAGTGGTGCGTATACTAATTTTGTCGGAGGTCTGGTTGGATATGTTGCTGACGCCACAAGTGAAGTTTCGTTCACTAATTCTGCTGTAACAGCAAATCTTACATACAATAATAGCACAACAAAGGTAGATTGTACTTGTCTTGGCGGAGTTATCGGAATGGTAGGAGCTGTTACATCAAAACCTACAACTGGTATTAAGTTTAATAATGTCACTGTTGACGGAAATATAACTGACAAACACACAGGAAGTAACTCCAGAGTTGGTGGACTCATTGCAGAGGTCGGTGCTAAGGATAATTCAGCTTCTGTTGTACCTAATAAGGTATCTATCACCAATGTTAATATTAATGCTTTAACAATAAATTCTAGTGGTAAATCAAATAGCGGTGGATTTTTAGGGCATAACTGGTATAGAGTAGAAATTGATCTGAATAGTTTGAATGTAAACAATTCAAGATTAACAGTGAACAATGGCACAGAACTGGGCGGTCTTGTACTTTCCACAACAGGTTATTGGAGCATAAAAGAGGTTAGCTTTGACGGTGTGACAGTGAAAGCAACAAAATGTATAAATTTCGGCATGCTTGCCTCAACTCTTTTTGGTAGAGATTATGACTCTTATGGCTTTGACTATTTTAAAGGTGAAAATGTCAATAATTACAGAAGCTCACGAGATGCAACTTATTTTGAACTTACTAAACCTAATGGATATAAGATCTCACAAGATACTAAGATAAATATAAGCCCAAGCTATTCGTATTTTGATGAGATAGCTCGTTGTAGTATTTATTATTCTTCTTCAGCTAGTTTTATGTCTAATCGTCAAGCCATAATTTCAATTCCTGCTGTTACAGCGGACGGAGAGCGTTTGCTGTATATGGACGGAAAGAACTGCAATACCTATCAAAATCAAACAACAAATAATGGTGCTGTGTGGAAAAATAATTCTTGGGCAAGATATTATTATAACCTTGATGTATATAAAAACGGTAAAGCCACCACAGGCGGAGCTAAGGCTGTTGAGTGGAGCGCAAAGCTTTTTGCGGCAAATAATATAAAAGCATATATTAATAGCACAAATATAGATTTTCCAACAGATCCAGAAATAGATTTGACAGGATATTCATTTTATCCAGTTGATACAAATGGTTGTAATATAAAATCAAATTCAACTATTACTTTTGAAAATAATGGCTTTAATCAGTCTGAAATGGTATCAAGCAGTAATAGTGACAATTATGCCCGTACAACTGACGGAATAGATGGAACAAATTTAACTAATGACCATAATCAACATTACATGATGCAATGCGGACTTTTCAGGAATGAAAATGGAGCTGTTACCATAAGTGGTAAACTGACCTTTAAGGGAAATATCGGTAAGGTGAATGGTGGTTCAGGTGCATTGGTTTGCGGCTCGGTTGCTGACGACACCAATACTACAAAAAAATCTGTCAAAATTACCGGCAGTATCGTTCTTGATGATCTGTATGTGAATGATACTTCTTTAAGTTTAAATGGTGAAAATTCTTATGCCCCTTTGCTTATAAATAAGATAGGCAACATGACAGAGATCACTATACAGAATGTGTCACAGAAAAAACACAGTAGGACTACTGCTAAATATGATAAAGGCGGTCAGAATTATGCTGCAACAAGCCTTATAGGCAATGTAGGAAGCGAAAAGGGTCAAAATATATCTCTGACTTTCTCAAATATCAAGCTTGACGCAAGTAATTTAAATTCAATTTTCAAAAATGCTACTTTGCTTGAAAGCTTTCAGCATTCTGACGGAGCAGGCTCTTCTGCAATATACAACTATAAATGGGACGATGATTGGGGTACAGACTCAGCTGGCAATATTAAGCATAATGTAACCTACGGAAAAGAAGTGTCTGACACCATAAAGAATCGTGTAGATAATGTGAGCAGGCAGAATAAGTATCATGGAGATTGGAGTAGAGATGACAGGTATACTTCCCCTGTTCAAAATGACGCAAAAGAGGAATATAGCTTTACTGAATACAAGCCATATGTTGCTAAATCGTATGATACCACCCAAAACTATGATGAGATAGATGTAAACCTTGAGCGACCATATCTTGACGAGGGTTGCGGAACATACTCTGATCCATATATCCTTGACGCTTCTACACTTGCAGAGGTCGCACGAGTTATCAGTACAGCCGCACCTACAAATGGCTGGGAAGTAAACTATAATGCAAATGTTTCTGCCGATAAATCGACTATTAATGCTAATAGTGCTTTTTGTAAAGGCACTAATCATAAAACTTATACTTATGATGGAACAGGCTATTTCGTAAGCGGAACGGAAAAAGTTTCAAAAGATAACATGATCAAATATCTTTGCGAGGCTTATTACAAGATAAATGATGATATAGTTCTCGGCAGTTCTTTTGCAGGTCTTGGTGGAACATCAAACAGTTACGTTTTCAGGGGCGTTATTGTTGGACAGAAGAAATCCGACGGAACATATCCAACTATCACCAATAATTCTGCAAGCCCACTCATCAGGTTCAGCAGCGGAAGTGTTGTAAAAGATATCAATATAGTATATACCAAAGAAGTAACGCTTTCAAAAAACAATAATAATAAATTAAACTATAGTACCGGAAAGACGGAGTATTATGGTGGTGTTATGGGCGTTGTGTTCGGTGGAGATAATATCATTGATAATGTCAAGGTAACAAATCCTAAGATAACATTTGCAAATAACGATAACAGCAAACAACATCTCATTACGGCAGGCGGATATGTTGGTGCCATAGTTTACGGCGGCGTTATTTTCAGAAATATGGACATCGTTGCCAAAGATAGTGCGCTTACAATCAGCAATACTGAGGCAGTGGGTGAAGACGTATATACCAATCTTTTTATCAATCCATATATAGGCAGAGTTGTAAACGGCTTTGCTATCGAAGAGGGAACAAAGTTCGGTAAGTCAACTAACCTTGACAATGGCAGGAAAAATTATCTCATCACGCAGTTTAAGAGTGATCTAAGTGATGGTGAGAAATTAAATGTTATTGCCGGCACGACCAATACCATTGAAGTGCCTAATGCACAGGCGTTGTTTATGCTGTCTATCATATCACAGTCCGGTATGGGATATACAGACCGTAATAAAAATACTTGCGGCTATGGTCACTATACTTTTACTCGAAATGCAGACTATTCAAAAGTTGGCACAGCTACATTGACTTCTGATGATAAAGATTACAAAACTGCGCTCTCAGATTATCAAAGACTTGAAAAGGCTACAAGCAGGGAGTATGAAAAGAAAAATTCTGTAATGCTAAAAAAATATACAAAGCCAAGTGGAAATCTTTATGAAGCAAAGTGGGCACACGAATTAAATAAGAACTTTACTGTTAATCTCACAGGAAATGGAACCTATGACCTCACCGGAACCGGTTTTTGTGGTATAAATCAGTTGTTTGATGCAAAGGATAGTAACCTTGGCGACATTAAATGTGATTATACTTTATCTTTGACAGCTATCCAGGGAAATGATAAGACTATAAAGCTCGATACAGATATAAAAGCCTATGCTGTGAAAATAACAGATAACAAGGGCGGTAGCACTATTGAATTCCAAGATGTGGATAACTATAAATATCGTACCGCATTTGCCTCCGTAAAAGGAGTTGGGTTGATAAACTGTTCAACGTATGCTTTAACTGTAAATAACCTTAAGCTTTCCGGCAAGATCAGCGTTAAGACGTATAACTACGATGGACAATCGTATGTTAATGAAGACCTTTCTACAGGTGGTATCGTTGGCGGAGTACAGAGTTCTTGCAAGTTTATCGGAATAACATTGACCGATCTTGAAATATATGGCGCATATACTGTGGGAGGACTTATAGGAAAGTCAACAAATGATATCAATATAAGTAACGTTAAGTCTGAAAACAGTGGCGTTTATGTGTATGGCGGATTTGAAACAGGTGGTCTTGTGGGAAATTCTCAGAAAGGCAACGAATTCGCTGTTAAGGATTCTAAGATAAAAAATTAATAAAGTTGAATTTGCTAATCTTGATAAAGGCACAAAAACTTGGTTTGGCGTAGGTGGAATCGCAGGTTCTGCAAATATCAAAACGACAATAAGCAATGTTCAGCTAACAGCCTATAATGAAGATAGCTTTATCGGTTCAAAAAAAGACAATAAACCCCTTGCAACCCAGACAATGAACGAGGGCGGTCTTATAGGACTGTCTAACGGAGCCTGCACAATAACAAAAACAAGCGTCAGCGTCGATGTTTATGGTAGTAATGCCGGTGGATTCGTTGGAATAAACAAAAACCTGTTGTCTATCAATGACTGTTACTATGGAGGAACATCTGAAACATCAGCTTGCGGTGTTTATGGCTATATAAGTTCAGGCGGAATGGTCGGCACACAGAATGCGGCTGTGACCGTATCAAAGTCTGCTGTAAAAAATGCAACGATAGGTATACCAGCTGCTAAAAATGGTGATGCAGGTATCGGAGGTTATGTTGGTATAAAAGCTAATGGTGATCTGAAGATATCTGATTGTGAAGTCAACATTGTTACTTTGTCAGCAGAAGATAAGTCCAATGGTGCAGGTGCAGGCGGTGTGATTGGTCATAATGACCGTGGAAGCACATATGCTTATGATATTCTCATAAATAAATTAGGCTATGTAAGAGGCAACAACAGCGTGTCTGTTTCTAACTTGATAGGTTGGAACAATGATAAAAATCTATCATCTAAATTTATTGGAGTATCGGTAAATAACACGGATTGTTTACCTGATATACAGTATAATGCTTCACAGATACCTGCCAACTTTACCGCAGTTCATGCTGACTATAACGGTACTCAGGACAATACCAAAAATATCGGCGAGGGAAGCGGCACGCACGTTGATATCTATTCACCTTATGTCAATATAAATCCAAGCAAAACCATTGGAGATAAAATTTTCACAGGCGATCTTGTTGGCGGAAATATGCAGACTATCATTAGGGACGCTGTTTCTTATACGAATGGCACAAAGACAAAATCCTATGGCATAAACAGTACCATAAAGACATATGCAGAGAATTTGGATAAATCAAAGCTTACAACATTTCGTCAGGCCTCTGAGCTTGATGTTCAGGAGCTGAACGATCTTCCTGTTCTGCTTATTGATGATAACTCATCGTTGAATATCACACAAATGCTCGCAAAGTATATCTCAGTTCTGACAAATTGTGATGTTTGCGACAGCAGTTCAAATAAGCTGAAAACAACAGATCTTATGAATGTAAGCACAGCAACTTATGTGTATGATAACGACGTTTTGAAAAAATCAGACAAAAGCACTCTTACGTTTAACAGCAAGACAGGATATTTCAAGGTCACAGACGGTCAGTATGACAATGACGGCACAAACAGATTTACTGTCATTACTCTTGATTATATCGACCCAACGGGAAGTGACAAAACTGCTCTTAGACTTCATATTCCTGTTTTTGTAAGAAAGGTGCTTGATTTCAGCTTCCAATCTTACGTTATCTCAGGCACAGACTATAACCATTCTCACTATACGGATAAAACAAAGCTTGCTTTTGAGAGCTTTGATGCACCTGTTACTACTTATTTTAAGTATTCCTATTACAAATCCGCTAACGAATGGGAAAAAATGCTTAATAACGGTGACAGTCTGCTTTGGAGCTTTGATAAAAAGCTTTATCTTATTGGTGATAGTGCCACTGACAGTGGTGTGCTTACCGATGATACAAAGCTAACTCTTGTTGATGCAAATAACAATGACAAGACTTATCATTCTACCGCAAGTGATGCTAAGTTTAATAAAACAACTGGTGAGCTTGACTTGACAAATATAAGTGGCTTTAAACCGGTTACAATGAATGATGTACTGTTAAGATATGCGTCGGTAACAGCTAAAGAATCATCTGACGGAACACTTGTTGAGGCAGATGATGAAGCTACAGCTACTGTAAAAACAAGCGACGGCAAGTATTATAGACCTGCTGGGGAGGCTGAAACAGGCACTTATAAGATAACTGTTTCAGCGAATAGTGATACACCAAAAAATGATAATGACGAAATGATAATAAGCGAGAACTATTATCTCACTATCAATATTCCGGAAACGGGAAGCACAAAAAAAGTCATCAAGAACTTTGTGAATTATTATAGCGGTAATAAGCCAAGAAAGCTCAATGGCAATATTCCTACAAACCTTGTCCAAGTGACAAATAATGACACTGGTGCATATGTTATTGCAAACTTTTTTACACAGCTAGTAAGTGTGACGGCTCATGACCCAGAGGAGATAACAGCGTCAAATAACTTTATCCATGCCACAATGACTTCAAAGATAAGCATCGATCAGAGCCTTAGAGATACATTTAATGGCTATAAGAGTGACGATTTCAATATGTATCAGGCGTTTAAATTCTCTATGAAGAACTTTGATGAAAACGATGCGGGAGCTAATGCAAGGATCATTGCAGGAACTTCGGTGAATGTTGATTACAGCATTTTAAACAGTTCAGACACAGAGTTATCAAACGCAAAAATAAGCAAGACGGAGACATTTTCAGAAGCTAAAGACAGCTATATGCTGATGTATCCCGATTCGGTCTACAATTATATCAATAGTGACACAAATGGCTCTATAACTGTCAAGGCTGATATCAGCTTAACTTATGGTACTGCAGGGATCATAGATCAGTTTCCTGAGCGTAAGGACGGGGATACAAAAACCGGTATAGGAGTAAATGCGTCGTCTTACGTTGCATATAGCCAGAACAATATTGAGAACAGCTCTATCTCTAAAAGTGGAGATATGCCTGCCAGACGCTATTATAGAAAGGCAATGACGGTGGCACAGCTAAATTATAACGTTGCAGAGTCAACGGTTCTTGAGTCGAAGGATTCACCATTTTCGCAGCTTGGTATCAATGCCAAGGATATGACTACAGGAGAAATGGCAATAACAGCAAATGCTATCTATGATCTGTCTGCTTTGAGCCGATCCACAAAGGACAGCGGCAAAAAAATACAGTATACCTTGAAGCTTTATGTTAAGGACAATAGTGGCGATTATAAGCAGACTAACGATATTAGCAAATACCTCAGTAGCTTTATTTTGGAAAACGCCACATCAAGCAGCGGTCTGAATGACAAGGAGTGCGTTTTTACCACTGACTATAATGGCGAAGAACAAAACACAGCCGTTACGAAATTTACAGTAAAAACAGGCAAGGCTTTTGAGGAGCAGGGACTTACCTATGCGAACTATAGAGTTGAGCTTACCGCAGTATTGCTTAATGACAACAACTCAGTTGTTAATGGAACTACCTCAAGCGACTATGTTGTTTACACAAACGCAAAAATAGAAACAGGCTTTATAAATTCATAATAAGCAGGCATTTTCAGGAGAAAATTATGACAAAAAGCATTTTGGGAAAATTCAGAAAATTAGAAAAAAAGAAGAAGCTCCAGCTAGTCATAGCAGTATCCATCTCGGTGGTACTGCTTGTGGCACTGCCTGTTTATGCGTGGTTTACTCACAAACGTTCTATTGCTCTTACAACAAAAATAAATGCCCCTACTCAGCTTTATATCACCGCAGGAAACAAAGAATCTGTGGCAAATCTTGAAATGGCAGATATAGACGTTGAGAACGGCAGTTATAAAGACTTTGTTTTCGGCATAGGCGGGGCAGACGTGCAACAATATCAAATACAGCTTGCACATACAACGAATATCCCTTTTGAGTATGAGATATACCGTGCGAAAAGCGTCAGTGAAACTGAAAAATCAGAAGCTGTCGTTTATGTTTCTGATGAAGAGAATAAAACGTTTTATTACAAAATAGACGGCAATAAGATCTCAGGACATTATCTCAATCAGCAAGGCTCGGAGATACTTGCTAACAGCACATTTCACGAAAAGTCCTATGACAGCTACGGCAATGTTCAGAAAAATTCCGAAGCACTTTATTGGCAATCGGATACACTGACGGTAATTGACAATAAAAATCCGTTTTGCGATTATTTTATAATAAGAGTAAAATGGAATAAAAACGTCCAAAACAATAAAGAAACTGATATGGTCTACCTTACAGTTCAAAGAAAGTAATATATCACCAAATAGAGAGGAGGGTGGCTGTTATGAAAGACAAATTTATAAAAAAGCTTAAAAGATCGTGGCTTGCAATATGGATAGCTTTTGTGGCAGCCGCACTCGGTACTATTGGCGTCCTGGCGGCTTATACCAGCGTTTCAAGTGTAAAGCGAGTTGTGTCCACACAAAAGGGAGCTGGTATGCTGTTTTCATCTAATTATCTTACAACAGATGAAAATGATCTTCCAAGGACGATAACTTTTAGCAGTATGGAAAACTCGCCTTGTGTGACAGTCAATGTGTGCAACTATCCGCAAACATTGATAAAGCATAATGACAAGGATATCACATACACTTTGAAAGTCGAGCTTGTGGACAGCAACGGAAATGCCGTTACTGGAGAAGAAACTGCAAAATACTCAGTTGAATATAACGGTGAGAAAAAGACTTTTGGAAGCAATTCAAAAATAGAGTTTTCACTTCTGAAACTTATGGCTGACGATTTCAACAAGCATGAATTTGTGCTGACTTTTGATAAGTCACAGCTCACAAAGTCTGACATATACATGAGAGTGACAGCCACTCCTAAAAATCAGGCAGAGTTGAAACCGCTCTCCGCAAAGCTTGGCGTTATCTATATAAATAATAACACATCAGCAACATGGACAGGCACATTCATCGACAATGCCACCTCGCCTAAAGATCTTGACGGTTTCAACTACCGCCTGTCAGGCAGTGGCGAGGGTACTGTCACCCTGACTTGGAATACGAACTATGTTGATATCAGCCCATGGTTTGAGAATACTTATGTTCTGACTATTTCAAAGGACAGTTCTGGCATAGCCACTGCAACTTTGAAAGTCAATTCTGCTGAAAAAAATCAATATGACATTCAGTTCTATCGAACGAACGGCATTAACAGTGCAGAACAGTGGTCTGACGGTAATCATACCAATATTACGGTGACTGGTACGGGATTTGTTTCAATGAGTTTCACTCAAAGCACAGCGACAGAAAATTAGAATATGTACAAAAAAACGGACTGCATTTTGTTTGCAGTCCGTTTTTTGTAGGGGCGAACAGTGTTCGCCCGTTATTATATCCGTGTAATGTTCAGTACGAAAGCTTAGAGTGCAGACTTCAAAGCCTCAGCAAGCTGAGCAGGACATGATGTGCCACGTCCGTTGCAGTCGATACCCTCAAGTCTGTCAATAACGTCTTGAACCTTCATGCCCTCAACAAGCTTTGATACACCCTGTGTGTTGCCGTTACAGCCACCTGTGAAATGCACTTTCTTTACGATACCGTCCTCTACTTCGATATCTATTTTTCTTGAACATACTCCCTTTGGAGTGTAGCTTATCGTTGCCATTTGAAAAACCTCCTAAATTCTTGCTACGCCTGTTTCTCTTGCAGCCTTTGCCACAGCCTCAGCCACAGCGACCGGTACTGATCTGTCAAAAGAGTTCGGCAGAATAAATTCCGCACTGAGCTTATCCTCAGGCACACAGCCTGCGATAGCCTTTGCTGCAGCCATTTTCATTTCCTCGTTGATGTCTGAAGCCCTTACTGCAAGTGCCCCCTTGAAAATTCCAGGGAAAGCGATAACGTTGTTTATCTGGTTAGGGAAGTCTGAACGTCCTGTGCCAACGATAAACGCACCTGCCGCCTTTGCTTCGTCAGGCATTATCTCAGGTGTCGGGTTAGCCATTGCGAAAAGTATAGGCTTATCGTTCATGGATTTAACCATTTCAGCGGTCACAAGCTTTGGCTTGGAAACGCCCACGAAAGCGTCTGCACCCTTGAGTGCATCGGCAAGAGAGCCGTGGAGCTTGTTCTTGTTTGTTACCTTTGCCATTTCAGCGTGAGCCTCGTTAAGATAATTGTCGCCCTCGCAGATTATTCCCTCACGGTCTACCATGATAAGGTTGCCGATACCGAGAGAAAGCAGCAGCTTTCCGATAGCACAGCCGGCTGCACCTGCACCGTTAATTACCAGTGTGATGTCGCTTATCTTCTTGTTTGCTACCTTGCAGGCGTTCATAAGTGCCGCACCGACAACGATAGCAGTTCCGTGCTGATCGTCATGGAAAACAGGGATATCAACTTTTTCTTTAAGCTTAGCCTCTATCTCAAAGCACCTTGGAGCGGCGATATCCTCAAGATTTATACCACCGAAGCTGCCTGATATCATAGCGATGGTGTTTACTATTTCGTCAACGTCATTTGACTTTATGCAAAGTGGAAAAGCGTCAACGTCTGCGAACTCCTTGAAAAGTGCGCATTTTCCCTCCATAACAGGCATACCTGCCAGACCGCCAATATTGCCAAGACCAAGCACAGCAGAGCCGTCTGTGATAACAGCCACAAGATTTGCACGTCTTGTAAGCTCATATGAAAGGTCAGGATCTTTCTGTATCTCAAGGCAAGGCTGAGCAACGCCTGGTGTGTAAGCCAGCGTCAGGTCTTTTGCATTGTTTACCTTTGCTCTTGAGCAGACCTCTATCTTGCCTTTCCATTCTCTGTGTTTCTGTAGGGATTCTTCCATTACGTTCATTTTATACAGTCCTCTCTATTACAGCCAAATTAGGCTTTGTTACGCATTAAAGGAACACTACCGCATGATAATGTCCCTTTATTATACCATATTATTTCTCTGTTTTCACAGCCGCTTTGTTAGCTTTTTGTGAATTTATATGAATGAGCTTGAACAGCTTATCAAGATTTTCCTTGTCAGTGGTCATGCTCCCGATATGTGTCATAGTCTCATTATACAGACCGTGGAAGTCAGAGCCACCAGTCACTATCAGGTCATGTTCCTTTGCGATATCCACAAGCTTCTGCTGTTGAGTTGGAGTAGCAGAGTAATGATAAGCTTCAATTCCGTCAAGCTTTCCTGCCTCAATAAGTTCAAGGAGTAGCTCGGTGTTGTTGAACATAACAGGGTGTGCCATAACAGCAATGCCCTTTGCGGAGTGTATAAGGTCAAGCACAAAGTTTACGTCAGGATATTCACGGGTAACAAGACATTCACCGTTTGGATATGCAAAAAGCTTGTCGTTCACAGAGCCGTAAAGCTCAGTAGCATAGCCGTAATTCACTAATGCTCTCATGATATGCTGTTTAAAAATGCTCTTTGAGCTTTTTGTGTAGTGCAGTACAGCGTCGGCAGGGATAGGATATCTTGCCATTACCTTTTCTATCATTTCCTTTGCACAGTCTTTTCTTATCTGGCATGACTTCAGGCAAAGACCTTCCAGCCTGTCTGGCTTCTGCGGTGCATAGCACAGAATGTGTACTTTTGAATTGCGCTTCTTGTCCCATGCGGAAAGCTCTACCGCAGGAATGACCTTGACCCCATAACGTTCGCCAAGTATTTTCGCTCTGTTTGATGATGAAAGAGTGTCATGGTCTGTTATCGCAAGAAAGTCAAGTCCCATTCTTTTTGCCTGAACAATGACCTCTTCTATACCAAGCGAGCCGTCAGACAGTGTTGTGTGACAATGCAGATCTCCTGTCATACCTTTGTTCCTCCAAATCTATAAAATATATCTGTCATTTTCTATATATATAGTACAGCCGTTAAATTTGACTAAATAATTATAACATATTTTATATACATTTGCAAGCACTTTTGAACAATTTACACAAAATTTGCACGAAAATTATATTATTTTGTCGTATATGACAAATCCGCAGTGTCGAAATAGTGCGATTTAACGAAATATCAGAGCTTATATCCGAAGAATTTTTCGCAAAACCATACGTCTTTAACCTGAAAGCTCTTGCCGTTTAGATATTCAAGTATACCTGCGTCAGTGGTGAATTTAAAGGTGAGCTTGTACGAATAAAGTGCCTGCGTTTTCACATTGTATGCACGGTTGACCTTGTTTATACCATATTTTCCGTCACCAAGAAGTGGATAGCCAATGTGAGCAAGGTGCGCCCTTATCTGATGCGTTCTGCCTGTGACAAGGTCAACTTCGAGAAGTGCAAGGTCATCAGCCTTGTTTTCCGCAAGCACACGATAAGAGGTTATCATGGTGCGGCTGCCCTGAAACTTTTTGTCAGACACCCTGACGGTCTTTGTGTTTTCATCTTTCTGATGATAAGCCGTGAGCCGTGCTGACTTTTCCTTTGGTATGCCAACGGTCACGCAAAGATAAAGCTTTTCAAGCTCTCTGTCTTTGACTTTCTGATTAAGCACACGCAAACTTTCAGCATTTTTCGCACATATGACGATGCCCCCGGTGTTGCGGTCTATCCTGTTACAAAGGGCAGGAGCAAAAGACAGCTCCTCCTCAGGACGATATTCACCCTTTTCATAAAGATAGTGCTGTATCCTGTTTATGAGCGTGTCCGCAGAACCGCTTTCGTCTTCATGTACCACAAGTCCGCACTTTTTGTCGCAAAGGATAATATTCTCGTCCTCGTAAATAATATTCAAAGACGTTGGCGCACTGAGAAAAGCAGGCCTGTCAGCAACTTCGCCCTCGAAAAATTCGTCATTGATGTAAAGCTGCATAACGTCACCGCAAGAAAGCCGTGTGGATATCTCACAGCGTTTGCCGTTGACCTTGATACGCTTTAGGCGCAGATATTTGTACAGCAGATTTTTAGGAAGCTTCGGCACAGCCTTTGTGAGAAACTTGTCAACACGCTGACCTGCGTCATTCTGATTTATTATAAATTCTCTCATGCTATACCTCAGAGCTTCACACGAGCGGAGAATCCTCCGTCAATAAGCTCGTCAAGACCCGTGCTGTCAGCACCGCTTTCACGGAGAAGCAGAAGAATTTCTGACATATCACAGGCTTTGCCTTTACGGCGAGATATCTCCTCTTCACATTTGATAGCATATTGTAAAGGCTTTTTGTCAGCAGGGAAGTTCACATCTGAGCCTTGAGCGATGAGCCATTTGATGAAATCCACACTGCGTTTGTCGGGCTTGAGAACGCCGTCCTGCTCAACAAAGTCAGCACTTTCGATAGCAGTGAGCAGGAAAGTAAGCCCGTTGCTGTCAGTGTCGTTGTAGTCCACATCATCAGAGATGAATAAGAATTTAAGCTCTTCCAGTTCACGCTTTGAGAGGGTGTAGTTGTATTCGTCATATGATCTATTCATGTTACGTCCTCCTGAAATTATTACTATAGTGATATTATAACCTAAAGTGTGGGAGAATGCAAGAGGGGAGCGGTATTAAGTGAGGAATGAGGAGTGAGGAATGAGGAATGAGGAGTGAGGAATGAGGAGTGAGGAATGAGGAATGAGGAGAGAGGAGTGAGGAATGGGCAAAGCTGAACAGAGATGTGGACAAGCATCGAGCGTAGCGATTTTGCGGCAGAAGAACCTCTCCAGAACAATCTGTAGGGGCGAACAGTGTTCGCCCGTGCTCAGGATTTGCTGTAAATTCTGAATTGTAGGGGTGCGGTGGGATAATTTTGTTTCTATATCAAAATGTTGTTACCGTGGGTTTGTTTCTTCGACGGGCGAACAGCGTTCGCCCGTGTTCAGGATTTGCTGTAAATTCAGAATTGTCGGGGAGAATTTTTTGCTGCCGAACCTTGTTGTTACCGTGGGTTTGTTTCTTCGACGGGCGAATGGTGTTCGCCCCTACACATACATCGAGCTGATACCGCATGTTGAGTAACAATACCAGTCCGAAAAATCGTACATATACGCAAATTCAAAAAATATTGATAAAAAAGCCTTTACAATTAAAAATAAATGTAATATAATAAGTAAAACAACTGTTCGATTGAGGAGGCATTTATGGATAAGTTTCAGCTTGTTTCAGATTATAAGCTTTCAGGCGACCAGCCTGAGGCTGTGGACGCTTTAGTAAAGGGTATCGAAAGCGGCATGAGAGAGCAGACCCTTATGGGCGTTACAGGTTCCGGCAAGACCTTTACTATGGCAAACGTTATTGCTAGGATAAACCGTCCAACGCTCGTGCTTGCCCATAATAAGATACTTGCCGCTCAGCTTTGCTCTGAGTTCAAGGAGTTTTTTCCGAACAATGCCGTGGAATATTTCGTGTCCTACTATGACTATTATCAGCCTGAAGCCTATGTGCCTAGCAAGGACGTTTATATCGAAAAGGACAGCTCCGTTAATGACGAGATAGACAAGCTCAGACATTCCGCTACCTCCGCTATCGCTGAACGCCGTGACGTTATTATCGTTGCCAGCGTTTCTTGTATCTACTCCCTCGGCGACCCTGAGGAGTATAAGTCCATGGTGGTGTCTATCCGCCGTGGTATGGAGAAATCCCGTGACAGACTTATCGCTGACCTTGTGGGTATCCAGTATGAGCGAAACGATATAAATTTTGTGAGAAACAAGTTTCGTGTCAGGGGAGATGTGGTGGAGATATTCCCTGCAAATTCTACAGACACTGCCATAAGAGTGGAGTTCTTCGGAGATGAGATAGACCGTATCACTGAAATAAACGTGGTGACCGGTGAGGTGCTTTGCTCCCTTGCCCATGCCGCAATTTTCCCTGCTTCCCATTATATTGTCAGCCGTGATAAAATGCACGACGCTATCGAAGAGATAAAGCAGGAGCTTGACGAGCGTATCAAATATTTCAAAGACAACGATATGCTTATCGAGGCTCAGCGTATCGCACAGCGCACTAACTATGACATCGAGATGTTGGAGGAGATAGGCTTTTGCAGTGGTATCGAGAATTATTCCCGTGTGCTTGCAAGACGTCCTGCAGGTTCTACGCCTTTCACTTTGCTTGACTTTCTGCCTGAGGATTTTGTGCTTTTCGTGGACGAGTCGCACGTTTCTCTGCCGCAGGTGAGAGGTATGTATGCAGGCGACAGGGCAAGGAAGCAGACACTTGTTGACTATGGCTTCCGTCTGCCCTCAGCAATGGACAACAGACCGCTGACATTTGATGAGTTCTATTCTCATATTAATCAGGCGGTGTTCGTGTCCGCTACCCCCGGACCTATCGAGCAGGAAAAGTCACAACAGATAGTGGAGCAGGTAATAAGACCGACAGGTCTGCTTGACCCTGAGATAATCGTAAAGCCGACTGAGGGTCAGATAGAGGATCTGCTCAGCGAGATTAATATGCGCACAGCTAAAAACCAGCGTGTGCTTGTTACTACTCTTACCAAGAAAATGGCTGAGGATCTAACAAATTATCTCAAGAGCTTTGACGTAAAGGTGAGATATATGCACCACGATATAGACACTATCGAGCGTATGGAGATAATCCGTGACCTGCGTTTGGGCGAGTTCGATGTGCTCGTTGGTATCAACCTTTTGCGTGAGGGTCTTGACTTGCCTGAGGTAACTCTTGTGGCAATACTTGACGCCGATAAAGAGGGCTTTCTGCGTTCTGAAAGCGCGCTTATACAGACCATAGGCAGAGCCGCACGAAACGCCGAGGGCAAGGTAATAATGTATGCCGACACGGTGACACGTTCAATGGAAAAGGCTATCACCGAAACAGAACGCCGTCGTGCAATACAGATGAAGTTCAACGAAGAGCACGGCATAGTTCCGAAAACTATCGTCAAGGATATAAGAGATGTAATAGAGATATCCACCAAAGAAGAGGTGGAATACGAGGCAAGGCAGAAAACAAAGCTTTCAAAGCAGGAAACCGCAAAGCTCATAGACAAGCTCACAAAGGAAATGAAAGAGGCGGCAAAGCTGCTTGAATTTGAGCACGCCGCATTCCTGCGTGATAAAATTGCGGAGTTAAAGGGTGAGAAGAAATAAAAAGCCTTGCGAAACATAAGACGGATATATATCCACAAAACGTGTGTAGTGGCGAACACCGTTCGCCCACCTGCATACCAATATGTGATTTTTCAATACCAAAAGGAGAGTAAAGTTAATAATGCCAATTAACGAGATAGTTATAAAAGGTGCAAGAGAGCATAATCTCAAAAATGTTGATGTTACCATACCGAGAGATAAGCTTGTTGTTATGACAGGTCTTTCGGGTTCGGGTAAATCTTCTCTTGCATTCGATACCATATATGCCGACGGTCAAAGACGTTACGTTGAGTCGCTGTCCTCTTATGCGAGAATGTTTTTGGGTCAAATGGATAAGCCTGATGTTGACAGCATAGAGGGGCTTTCCCCTGCTATATCCATAGATCAAAAAACTACTTCCAAAAACCCACGTTCAACTGTGGGTACTGTCACGGAGATATACGACTATCTCAGACTTCTGTACGCCCGTATAGGCGTGCCACACTGTCCTGTCTGCGGAAGAGAGATACGTCAGCAGACAGTTGACCAGATAGTGGATAAGATAATGGAGCTTGACGAGGGTACTAAGATACAGCTTTTAGCTCCTATCGTCAGAGGACGTAAGGGCGAGCATACAAAAGAGCTTGAACGTGCAAGAAAAACGGGCTATGTGAGAGTGCGTATCGACGGCATAACCTATGACCTTTCGGAAGAGATAAAGATAGAAAAAAATAAAAAGCATACTATCGAGATAGTCGTTGACCGACTTGTTATCAAAGAGGGCATAAAGTCCCGCCTTACCGACAGTATCGAAACTGTTTCTTCGCTCACAGGGGGACTTGTAGGGGTTGACGTTATCGGCGGAGAGGAAATGCTTTTCTCACAGAATTACGCCTGCCCTGAGCATGGCGTATCCATTGACGAGCTGACACCGAGAATGTTCTCGTTCAACAATCCTTTCGGTGCTTGCGAAAAGTGTACAGGTCTTGGCGTGTTCAAGAAGATAGACCCTGAGCTTATTATCCCTAACAAAGACCTTTCTATAAGACAAGGCGCTATCAAAGCCAGTGGCTGGAACAGCCTTGAAGAAGGCTCTATCGCCATGATGTATTTCAACGCAATTTCTGAGACCTACGGCATATCCCTTGACGAGCCTGTGAAAAATCTCGACAAGGACGCTATAGACATTTTCCTTTACGGCACGCAGGGTCAGAAACTTCACCTAAAGCGTGGCAATAAGTTCTATAAGGCTGACTATCAGGCTGAATTTGAGGGTGTTATACCAAACCTTGAAAGACGTTACAAGGAATCCAACAGCGATTGGGCAAAGGCTGATATAGAAGCTTATATGAGCGATGAAAAGTGTCCGTCCTGCCATGGTGAAAGGCTTAAAAAAGAAAGCCTGAGCGTTACAGTTGGCGGAATAAATATCGCAGAGCTTTGTCATAAGTCGGTGGCAAAGGCACTGGAGTTTTTTGAAAACCTTGAGATAAGCGAACGTGATAAGCTTATTGGTGAGCAGATAATAAAAGAGATAAGGTCACGCCTTGGCTTTCTCAAAAGCGTTGGACTGGAATATCTAACGCTGTCACGTTCTGCAGGTACTCTCTCAGGCGGTGAGAGCCAGCGTATAAGGCTTGCAACGCAGATAGGCTCATCACTTGTGGGTGTGCTGTATATCCTTGACGAGCCGTCTATCGGTCTGCATCAGCGTGACAATGATAAGCTTATCGCAACTTTAAAAAGGCTTCGTGACCTTGGCAATACCCTCATAGTGGTAGAGCATGACGAGGACACAATGCGTGCGGCAGATTTTGTGGTTGACGTTGGACCAGGAGCAGGCATACACGGCGGCGAGATAGTTTGCGCAGGAACTGTTGACGATATAATGAAGTGCAAGCGTTCTATCACAGGACAGTATCTCAGCGGTGCAAAGAAAATACCTGTCCCTGAAAAACGCAGACAGGGCAACGGCAAGTATCTGAAAGTTATCGGTGCAACACAGAACAATCTGAAAAACATAGATGTTGAGATACCTCTCGGCACTTTCACCTGCGTAACAGGTGTGTCAGGCTCAGGCAAATCATCACTTGTGAACGAGATAATCTATAAAGAGCTTGCAGGCAGATTAAATCGTGCGAAAATACGCTCCGGAGCATTCAAGGAAATGCAGGGGATAGAGCATCTTGATAAGGTAATAGATATTGACCAGTCGCCTATCGGCAGAACACCAAGGTCTAATCCTGCCACCTATACAGGCGTTTTCACCGATATCAGAGAACTTTTCGCTCAGACCGCTGATGCAAAGATGAAAGGCTACGGTGCAGGACGTTTTTCATTCAACGTCAAAGGCGGAAGATGTGAAGCCTGCGAGGGCGACGGTATAATCAAAATAGAAATGCACTTTTTGCCTGACGTGTATGTGCCATGCGAGGTATGCGGCGGAATGAGATACAACCGTGAAACGCTGGAAGTTAGATATAAGGGCAAGAACATTTATGACGTGCTTGAAATGACAGTGGAAGAGGGCGTTGAGTTTTTCAGTGCTATCCCTAAAATAAGCCGTAAGCTTGAAACACTGTATGAAGTTGGTCTTGGCTATGTGAAGATAGGGCAGGCGGCTACAACCCTTTCAGGCGGTGAAGCGCAGAGAGTCAAGCTTGCCACAGAGCTTTCAAAAAGAGCCACAGGCAGAACTATATATATCCTAGACGAGCCGACTACAGGACTTCATACTGCTGACGTGCATAAGCTTATAGAGGTATTGCAGAAGCTTGCAGACGGGGGTAATACAGTGCTTGTTATCGAGCATAATCTTGATGTAATAAAGACCGCAGATCATATCATAGACTTAGGACCTGAGGGTGGCGACGGCGGCGGAACTATCGTTTGCACAGGCACGCCTGAGGAAATTGCGGCTTGCGACAGGTCTTATACGGGACAGTATTTGAGGAAGATGCTGTAGGCAAGTTTAAGTGAGGAGTGAGGAGTGAGGAATTGGCATAGCTGACCCTTGTGGCTCTTCAGTACGAGGTAAATGTATGCACTTTGTTTGTTCTGCTATATGGTGCAGAGGGGTGCGGAAATGAAACAACCAAACTAAATAATAATCAAAGCGGTGTCGAGAAATAAAACTCGCACCGCTTTTTCTATAACTCAAACAAAGCACCAGCAAAGAGCGTAGCGATTTTGCGCCAAAAAAAAATCGCCGCAGGCGATATTAGCTTGTTGAAAAAGTCTGAAACAAGTGGGACGTCGAGGGCGCCGTCCCCTACAAATGGCGAAAATACGCTGTTTGTATGTAGGGGCGAACAGCGTTCGCCCGTGCTCAGAACTTGTACAAATTCAGAACTGTAGGGGAGTTTTTTACGTTTGCCAAACAGCGTAATAATCAGGGTTTATTTCTTCGACGGGCGAACAGTGTTCGCCCCTACACATTATTTTAGCAAATACCGAATATACATATCTCGGTGATGAACTTGTTTAAGCTAAAAATCAAAAATACGACTTATGGAATTTCATTCAGCTTTTTCTTTGTTATAGCCCTCGTGACGATATGCTCTGCGACCCAAACGGAAAAATTGCTCATGACCCTTGTGAGCTGCGCACTCCACGAACTGGGTCACCTCGTACTCATGACCGCTTTCGGAAGCTCACCGCAAGAAATTGTTGTCTATGGAGGCGGTATCCGCATTACTCCTGATAATCAACAGCTGTCTAAATACCACGAGCTTGTTGTGCTTTTCGCAGGGCCTGCCGTGAACTTTATGCTCTGCCTGCTGTCATATATGGCAAGTGGTGGTGGCTTTTTCTGTCAGGTGAATTTTCTGCTTGGTGCGCTAAACCTACTGCCATTTCGCTATTTTGACGGTGGCAGGATACTCGCCTTGCTTGCCAATGGCAAGGTCTGCGAACTTTTCAGAGCGGTGTTTATACTACTCTCAGCGGTGGCTATGATACATATGATACTCCACGGCACTGTGAGCGTTTCTTTTGCCGCAACTTTTTGTTTTATCGTCCTCTCGGAAGTCATATATTAACACTTTGCTTATTGCTTTTGTAATAAATTTTTGGTATAATGATATGAAATGCTTATGTATCTGTAGGGGCGAACAGTGTTCGCCCGTTTCACCTCACTTTGTGTATTGCTCTCGCTTTACTGGGTGCGGTGAGATAGTACAGACATTCAATATCGGAGGATAAAACTTTGGAAGAACTGAAAAAGAAAATAGAAAAGTTGTTGCTTAAAGTGCAGCGTCCGTCAAGGTATATCGGCGGCGAAGTGGGCAGCGTTGTAAAGGATAAGGATAAGGTGGACGTGCGGTTCGCTTTCTGTTTTCCTGATACCTACGAGGTGGGTATGTCACACCTGGGCATGAAGATACTCTATGGTCTGAAAAATGCCCGTGAAAACTGGTGGTGCGAGCGTGTCTTTATGCCTGAGGAGGACTATAACAAGCTCATGCGTGAGAACGATATCCCTCTTTATGCACTGGAGAGCCTTGACCCTATAAAGGATTTCGACTTCATCGGCTTTACGCTCATGTATGAGCTTTCTTATAATAATGTGCTTGAAATGCTCGACCTTGCAGGCGTGCCGGTGCTTGCAAAGGACAGAACTGAGCTTACACCACTTGTTATCGCAGGCGGTCCGTGTGCCTGCAATCCTGAGCCTATGGCTGACTTTTTCGACCTGTTCATTCTTGGCGAGGGTGAGGAAGTCAACGTTGAGCTTCTTGAACTTTACGAGAGAATGAAGCCTTTGAAGCCTACTAAGCAGGAGTTTCTAAGAGAAGCCGCAAAGCTGGAGGGTGTTTATGTTCCGTCTTTCTATGACGTGGATTACAATGAGGACGGTACTGTGAAGTCTATCACGCCAAACGTCCCTGAGGCACCTGCTAGGGTCAAAAAGCGTGTTATAAAGGATTTTGATAAGGTATATTACCCTGAGGGCTTTGTTGTGCCGTTCACTCAGATAGTCCATGACAGAGCGGTGGTTGAGGTACTGAGAGGGTGCATAAGAGGCTGTCGATTCTGTCAGGCAGGCTTTATTTACCGACCTTTCAGAGAGAAAAGCATCGACACCATAAAGAACGAAACTAAGTCCCTTTGTGAGCAGACAGGCTATGAGGAAGTTTCTCTTTCGTCACTGTCAACAAGCGACTATACAGAGATAAACAAGCTTTTGGAAAATCTTGTGGAATACACCGACGGTGAGCAGATAAACCTTTCACTGCCTTCGCTGCGAATAGACAATTTCAGTGAAGAGCTTTTGGAGAAAATAAAGTCCGTAAGAAAAAGCGGTCTGACCTTTGCTCCAGAAGCAGGCACACAACGACTTCGTGACGTCATAAACAAAAACATAACCGAAGAGGAGATAATGCGTACCTGTCGCACTGCCTTTGAGGGCGGATACAGCACTGTAAAGCTTTATTTCATGCTTGGTCTGCCAGAGGAAACGCTGGAGGACGTTGAGGGTATCGCAAAGCTTGCGCAGAAAGTCCTTGACCTTTATTACGAAACACCAAAGGAAAAGCGTGGAAAGAGCGTGCAGATATCAGTTTCTACTGCAACATTCGTACCAAAGCCTTTTACTCCGTTTGAGTTCGAGCCACAGGCAACTCCCGAGGAGATAAAAGAGAAACAGGAACACCTTTTCAAGAGCCTTACAAGCCGTAAGATACGCCTTAGCACTCACCAATCCTATACATCTATATTGGAAGCAGTTCTTGCAAGAGGCGACAGACGTCTTGGTAAGGCGATATACACCGCATGGAAAAAGGGTTGCTATCTTGACGGCTGGGACGAGCATTTTAAGGCTGACAAGTGGCAGGAAGCATTTGAGGAGTGCGGGCTTGATACAAGCTTCTACGCTCACCGCAGACGTTCTTATGACGAGATAGCGCCGTGGTCGCACCTTGATTATCTTGTGAGCCACGAGTTTTTCGTTCGTGAGAACAAGAAAGCACATCAGGCAGTGACTACACGAAACTGCAAAGAGGGCTGTTCAGGCTGTGGCATAAAATGCGAATACGGAGGTGTTTACTGTGGCAAACGCTGAGCCGAAGAATGTAAATCTCCGTTTGGAGAGATTTGAATACAGAGCGGTATTTTCAAAAACAGGCAGGGCGAAATACATTTCTCATCTTGACCTTATGAGAGCCTTTCAGCGAGTGTTCAAAAGGGCGCACCTGCCAATATGGCACACTCAGGGATTCAACCCTCATGTGTACATAATGTTCCCGCTTGCATTGCCCCTTGGCACTGACAGCAGGGTAGAGATAATGGACTTTGCTCTCACTGAGGATATCCCATACAACGAGGTTTTGGAGCGAATGAACGCACAAACGCCTGTGGGGCTTGAGATAGTGAGCGTTTCAAAGCCTGAGCATAAGCATACCGATATTACAGCGGCGGAGTATGTGGCAAGGCTGAAAACAGATAAGAGCGTACATGAAGTGGCGGAGCTTTTCAGCAAGTTCATGGCACTTGACAAGATAGAGATAGAAAAGCGAACCAAGAAAAAGACTATCAATCTTGTGGATATAAAGCCACATATCACAGTGCTTGACAGCAAAGAGCTAGAGGACAGCTTTGAGGTGACATTAAAGCTGCCCTGCGGAAGCTCCTTCAATCTTAATGTGAACGTAGTCATAGACACGTTCTGTGAGCGTTATGGTATAGAAATATCGGAAATTTATACAGAACGTACAAAAATACTCATGGCAAATGGCGAAAATTTTATATAAATATCCTTGCAAAAGGTTTTGAGATGTGGTATAATATTAAAGCATTTGAATTACCGTCGGTTCTTCCGACGAGAGTTAATGCCACGCCTTTGAACGAAAGGCACGACATTAAAGCGGGCAGTCCTCTGGCTTTGCAGCGATAGCTGCCATAAAGCGAATGAATGTCTGAAAATATTAAGGAGGAATTTAAAGTGGACGCTTTAAAGCAGATTTCTAATTCAAGCCTTAAATCCGAGGCACCTGTTATCAATGTTGGTGATACAGTAAAGGTACACGTAAGAATTACAGAGGGTGACAAGTCCAGAATCCAGGTATTCGAGGGCACAGTTATCGCTAAGAAGCACGGTGGAATCCACGAGACATTCACAGTTCGTAGAGTAGCTCACGGCTGTGGAATCGAGAGAGTTTTCCCTGTTCATTCACCTGTAGTTGAAAAGGTAGAGGTTGTACGCAGCGGTAAGGTTCGCCGTGCTAAGCTCTATTATCTCCGTGACAGAGTTGGTAAGGCAGCTAAGGTCAAGGAAGCTATCAGATAATTCTTTCTATAAAAACGAGTCGGCTTTGGTCGGCTCTTTTTTTTATATCCACGACTGAGTTGTTCGCACGATATACGGTAGGGGCGAACAGCGTTCGCCTGCATATATCGCCCGACAATTTTATGATATTCGTACATTCGTTATATTTTCACAAACCATGTAGGGCGTCGTCCCCTACAGTTCTGAATTTGTACAAGTTCTGAGCATGGGCGAACACTGTTCGCCCCTACAGATTATTTGGGATAGTTTGTCTTGCCGCAAAATCACATGACATTTCACCGTCACATTGCACAAAATGTCGGTATTCGATTTGTGCAAACAAATGATTTATATTTTAATTTGGCAACAATTCTGCAATTGTTGCATTTTTTATGCAACAAAACGCCTTTTTTTCTGGATAAGTAGAGGGGGATAATTTCCTCTGCTTCACAGAGAAAGGACGATAAAAATGGCAAAGAATTTTCACACAGACAACAAAGCGTTCATGCTTTACAAAGACTGGGAGGACATTTTTCAGGCGCTTGACAGCAGCGAAGAGATAGGGGAGCTTGTCATGGCGCTGTTTGCTTATGCAAAGAGGGGAGAATCACCAAAGCTGTCAGGGGGAGCAAAGATAGCGTTTCTTATGATGAGGGCAGCTATCGAGCGTGACGGCATTGCATGGGAAGAGATGTGTGCTCAAAGGAGCGAGTGCGGTAAAAAGGGCGGCAGACCTAAAAAGTCTGATGAGTCAGGGAATACTGATGAAAAAGCTGAGCAGACAGCTGCATCAGCAGATACTGCAGAAGAAAAACCTCAGGGTATAAATGATACCGCAGAAAAACCAAAAGCTTTTTCACAAACCAAAAGGTTTTCAGAAAAAGCAAAAAAAGCTGATAAAGATATAGATATAGATAAAGACAAAGATACAGATATAGATAAAGACAAAGATACAGATATAGATATAGACAAAGATACAGATATAGATATAGACAAAGATACAGATAAAGATATAGATAAAGAGAAAAAGAAAGACGCAGGGACAGCGGAGTCTGGAGTCAGGTCTTTCGGCACACACAAAAATATAATGCTCACATCAGGGCAGTATAACGAGCTTGAAAGCAGGTGCAGGTCTGTCGGTCTGTCTTTAGAGAGCTATATATCTAAATTATCTCAATGGCTGTTTTCCAAGGGAAAGCACTGCACAGACCCATACCGCATAATCTCAGGCTGGCTTGACAATGATTCAAAGAGAAAGACTGCGGCAAAGCCCAAAGAAAGACAAGGCTGCGATCTGTCGTGGTATGATGACTTTGCCATGAATTTTGATCTGTCAAAGTTTTTTTAGGCAAATATCAAAAAGAAATTTATCTCACTGTAGGTTTGTCAATCATATTGGACACTATTATTAAGAAATTCGATAGGCGAAAA
>ERZ773277.355-NODE-355-length-55568-cov-3.776341_pt1 | contig 55568 bp, 45 predicted proteins | sample MGYA00511957_ERZ773277 | MGnify/ENA primary metagenome ERZ773277 (study PRJEB29015, sample SAMEA2737800) | human gut metagenome | biome: human gut; feature: human-associated habitat; material: faeces | place: China | collected 2012 ... | reverse complement strand
GCGGGCGTCGCTGCCGCCCTTCAGCACGCAGGCGTTGCCCGTCTTCATCGAGAGCGAGAAAATGTCGGCCGTGACGTTGGGGCGCGCCTCACAGATCATGCCCACCACGCCGAACGGCACGCGGACCTTGCGGAGGGTCATGCCGTTGGGACGGGTCCATTCGGCGATCGTTTCGCCCTGCGGCGAGGGCAGTCCGGCGACGGATTCCATGTCGGCGGCGATCGAGGCGATGCGTTCCGCCGTCAGCCGCAGGCGGTCGCGCATGGGTGAATCGGCGTCCATCGCCTCCAGGTCGAGGGCGTTGGCCGCGAGCACTTTTCCGGCGTTTTCCCGCAGCAGGGCGGCGGCTTTCACGACGGTGCGGCTCAATCGCCCGGCGTCGACAAGGGCCAGTTCGTTGCCGGCGCGCCGGGCGGCGGCGAAGATCGTATCGTATTCCATTTTTATTCCAGATATAGGTAATCGCAGTGAATCAGCGGTTTGAGACCTTTGCGGCCGAGGTTGCGGCGGGCCGTCGCGCTGTCGCACGAGATGCGGCCCACGCCCAGCGGGGCGCCTTCGGGCGAGAGGATGCGTACGATGTCGTCGCGCTCGAAATCCCCTTCGACGGCCGTGACGCCCACGGCGAGGATGCTCGCGGCCTTGCTCTGCGAGACGGCCGCGGCGGCCCCGGCGTCGAGGTGCAGGGCGCCCTTGGCGAAGCCTTCGCTGCTGGCGATCCACTTCTTGACCCCCGAAGCCGGTCGGGGAGCCGCTTCGAAACGCGTGCATACGACGTCGCGGTCCGTGAGGATCAGATCCGTCAGGATATTGTCGCGGCGGCCGTTGGCGATCACGACCTCGATGCCCTCGCCCGCCGCGCGCGACGAAATGCGGCTCTTGGTCGTCATGCCTCCGCGGCCGCGCGAGGAACGCGCCGTGTCGATGTACTGCGAGAGGTCGCGGCCCGGGGCGACGCGGCGGATGACCTGCGAGGCGGGGTCCGAAGGCGAACCGTCGTAGATGCCGTCGATATTGCTCAAGATGACGAGCGCCTCGGCTCCCATCATCGCCGCCACGAGACCCGAAAGTTCGTCGTTGTCGGTGAACATCAGCTCCGTGACCGAGATCGTGTCGTTCTCGTTGACGATCGGGACGACGCCCGCCGCGAGCATCGCCTCCATGCAGTTGCGCTGGTTGAGGTACTGCCGCCGCGTGGAGAGGCTCTCCTTGGTGGTGAGCACCTGCCCGCAGGCGATGCCGTATTCGTTGAAGAGGTCGTAGTAGCGGTTCAGCAGTTTCACCTGCCCGACGGCCGAGAAGAGCTGGCGGGCCGAAACGGTGTCGATGCGTCCGACGCGGGTTTCGAGCAGGCTGCGGCCCGAGGCCACGGCGCCCGACGAGACGAGGATGAACTCCGTGCCGGCCCGGTGCAGGCGCGCCAACTGGTCCACGAGCGCCGAGATGCGCGTGGTGTCGGGCCGTCCGTCCTCGCGGGTGAGCACATTGCTGCCGATCTTGACGACGATGCGGCGGTATTTTTTCGATTCACAATTCATAATTCACAATTCAAAATCGCTTCGTCCGGACAAACGGATTCAGTCGCCTGCCCCCCCCCTCCCGTCATTGCGAGGAGCGTGGCGACGCGGCAATCCGATCAAAGGTCGTAACCTCACAACGCGTCCAGCGGATTCCCACGTCGGTCCTTCGGCTCTTCCCGGAATGACAATCCAATTTTCACCTTTCGTTTCAGGGTTCATATTTATATCCCACGCCCTTGACCGTGACGATGCGTTCGTCGCCGATCTTCTGGCGCAGCTTGCGGATGTGCACGTCGATCGTGCGGTCGCCCACGACGACCTCCGTGCCCCAGATCTTGGCGTAGATCTCCTCGCGGGGAATCAGCTTCCCGGGCGACGAGTGGAGCAGGTCCAGTAGCGCGAACTCCTTGCGCGGGAGGGTGATCTCCTGTCCGTCGCGGATCACCGTGTAACGCTCGCGGTCGACCGTGAGCCCCGGAGCCGGGGCCTTCTCGGGAGGTCTGTCGGCGTCGATGCGCTTGAGGATCGCCTGCACGCGGCTTACCAGCAGCTTCATCTTGATAGGCTTGGTCAGGTAGTCGTCGGCTCCCACGTCGAACCCTGCCAGCTGCTGCCCCTCCTCGCCCAGCGCCGAGAGGAAAACCACCATCGTGTCCTTCAGCACAGGGTTTCGGCGGATCGCGCGGCAGGTCTGCGCCCCGTCCATCACCGGCATCATCATGTCCAGCAGAATCAGGTGCGGACGGCATTCGACGGCCACTTTCAGCGCCTCGGCGCCGTTTTCGGCCGTGAAGACTTCGTAACCCTCGCGTACGAGGTTGTAACGGACGAATTCGAGGATGTCTACCTCGTCGTCGACCAGCAGGATACGGTGACTCATGGTGTCGGTTTTCGGTCAGGCGGCCCGCGAGGGGCCGTGTGTGCGTAACTTTTTGCGAAGATAATGATTTTCCGGCGAATATTCAATAAATTGTCGTACCTTTGGCCTTTCAACTATTCATATATGATCAACGAAGCTGATTTCAGCGCTTTAGGCCTCAGCGAGGAGATGCTCGCGGCCGTCCAGGCAAAAGGGTTCGAAACACCCACCTCCATCCAACGACTTACGATTCCCCGTCTGCTCTCGGGAGAGAACGACATCATCGCGCAATCCCAGACCGGCACGGGCAAAACGGCGGCTTTCGGGCTGCCGATACTCCAGCAGATCGAGCCTTCGAAAGAGGGCGTGCAGTCCATCATCCTCGTCCCGACGCGCGAGCTGGCCGTGCAGGCCGCCGAGGAACTTTTGAGTTACAACCGCGAACGGCGGCTCTCGATCACGGCCATCTACGGAGGGGCCGCGATGAGCGAGCAGCTGCGCCGCCTGTCGCGGGGCGTCGACATCGTCGTCGGCACGCCGGGGCGCGTACTGGATCACATCCGCCGCGGTACGCTCAAATTGGACAAGGTCCGTTTCCTGGTCCTGGACGAAGCCGACGAAATGCTCAACATGGGCTTCGTGGAGGATGTCGAGGAGATCATGGGCCATACGGGCGAAGACCGCCGCGTGCTGCTCTTTTCGGCCACGATGCCCGAGCGGATCATCCGTCTTTCGGAGGCTTACATGCGCAATACGGAGGTGCTGCGCGTGGAGTCGCAGCACCTGACGGCCGACCTCACGAACCAGATCTATTTCGAGGTGCGCGAAGCCGACAAGTTCGACGCTATGACGCGCATCATCGACATCGAACCGGACTTTTACGGCATCGTCTTCTGCCGCACGAAGATCGGCGTGGACGAGGTGGCGACGCGTCTGGTGGCCCAGGGCTATTCGGCCGAGGGGCTGCACGGCGACGTGTCGCAGGCCCAGCGCGAGAAGATTCTCCGCAAGTTCCGCGACAAGGCGGTCAACATTCTGGTGGCGACCGACGTGGCCGCGCGGGGTATCGACGTGTCGAACCTCTCGCACGTGATCAACTATTCGCTGCCGCAGGATTCGGAGAGCTACGTCCACCGCATCGGCCGTACGGGTCGCTCCGGCAACCAGCGTACGGCCATCACCTTCATTTCGGGCGCCGAACTGCGCCGTTTCAACTGGATGATGCGCGACATCAAGGCCGACATCAAGCGGGAGACGCTGCCTTCGCCGCAGGACATCGTGGCGATGAAGCGCGCCAAGATCAAGGACGATTTGCAGGAGATCGTGGCCAATGAGAGCTACGGCGACTACGCCGACATCGCGGCCGAACTGCTCGAAAGCTATGCGCCCGACGTGGCGCTGGGGGCCTTGCTGCGGCTGGCTTTCCGCAGTGAGCTGGATCAGAGCAATTATCCCGAAATCCGTTCGTTCTCGGTCGACCGCAAGGGCAAGGCGCGGCTGTTCCTGGCGCTCGGAGGCCGCGACGGCTACACGGCCCGCCGGATCGTGGAGATGCTCAAGCGCAAGTGCGGACTGCGGGACAAGAATATCGACGACGTGCGTGTCTTCGAGAACTATTCGCTGGTGAGCGTGCCGTTCAGCGACGCCGAGGCGGTCGTGGGGCAGCTCAACGCCTCGGGAGGCCGTCGCCGCATCGCCAAGATCGACGGTTCCGATGCGGAGAACGGCGGCGGAAAGCGGCGCCGGCCGGCTACGGAGGGTCGCAACGGCGGCGAAGGCGCGTCCGGAAGCGAATCGGCCGGAGAGCCTCGTTCCGAGACGCGGGGCCGCAGGAAGGCCGGACAGCCCGAGGGCGCGGAGGAGTTCCGCTCCGAAAGGCGGCCGCGTAGGGAAACCGCGGAAACGGCGGACGACGCCGGGGAGCGGCGTCCCGTGACGCGGAGCCGGAAAAAGGCCGAAAACGACTGGAACGCGTCTCCGGCAGGCGGCAACGACGGGTTCGACTGGGAGGCTTTCCAGCGTTACGACGATGCCGCGGCATGGGAGAAGCCCAAGCGCGGCGGCGGGACCAGAAGCGTCCGCCGCAGCGGCCGTCCCGTCACCACGGGCCGTCAGGCTGCGCCCAAACGCATTGCCGCAAAGGGCCGCAAGCGCTGACGAAGGGCCGGAACAGACCGGAAAATTGCGCCGCCGTGCCGGGATGCAGCGATTTCGCGCTTCCGCAGGGCGGCGTTGTTGCATGTTTTGACGAAATCTTTTCGGCGTTCCGCATAAAATGGTTATATTTGCGAGATTTATATGCTCCCGCATATGCGGGAACCAAAAACGTGTACTGAAATGGCTACTGAAAAACCGACACTTCCTGCTCCCGAGGAGCAAGTCAGCCCTGCGGCTGAAGATGCGCAAGCGAATCCTGCCGTGACTGTCCGAGTCCCTGAACCCGAAATGCCCGCCGCCGGACCGGCTGCGGAGGCGTCCGCCGCTGCGGAAGAACCCGTTGCGGAGGTTGCGGACGCGCCCGCGGAATCCGCCGTGACGGAGACGCCCGCCGCCGAAGCGTCTGCCGGGGTTGCCGAAGCGCCTGCCGCAGAAACGCCTGCGGAGGAGGCCGCTGCGGAGCGGATTTCCGGCGAGGAGGCTGCGCCGCGCGCCAAACGTGCCCGGATCAAGCCTGCCGCCGGGCAGGAGGTTGCGGAATCGGAGGAGGACGCGTCCCGGGACGTGCAGGTGGACTTTGCCGATGAGGAGGCTGCGCTCGCGGCGCAGAATGCCGGGCTGGAGATCGAGGGCGCGACGCCCGAGGAGGAGGCCGCGGAGGAACTCGCCGCGCAGAAGCCCGAGGAGGACAAGTTCGCCGGAAAAGGCAAGGAGGAGTTGGTGGCCCTGTTCGCCCGGATGCTCGAAGAGCAGCCCGTGCAGTCGATCCGCCGGGATGTGGAGGCGCTGAAGATCGCCTTTTACCGCATCCGCCGCGCCGAGGTCGAGGCCGCACGCCGCCGCTTCGTCGAGGAGGGCGGCGCCGAGGAGGATTTCGCTCCTTCGGTGGACGGCGCCGAAATCCAGCTCAAGGAGCAGTTCAAGGAGTACCGCCGTCGCCGCGACGCGTTCATCGCCAACCTCGAAGCCGAGAAGGAGGCGAATCTCAAGGTCAAGCAGGCGATCATCGAGGAGCTGAAGGAGCTGGTCAATTCGGACGAGACGCTCAACCATACGTTCAACAAGTTCCGCGAGTTGCAGCAGCGCTGGAAGGATACCGGCATCGTGCCGCAGCAGCATGTCAAGGATTTGTGGGAGACCTACAACCTGCACGTCGAGAATTTTTACAGCTTCATCAAGATCAACAAGGAGCTGCGCGACCTTGATCTGAAGAAGAACTACGAACAGAAGGTAGCCCTCTGCGAGCAGGCCGAGGCGCTGGTGCTGGAGCCTTCCGTCGTCGAGGCGTTCCACAAGCTGCAAAAACTCCATGACGAGTGGCGCGAGACGGGTCCCGTCGCCAATGAGTACAAGGAGACGCTCTGGGAGCGTTTCAAAGCCGCGTCGAGCCGTATCAACAAACAGCATCAGGAGCATTTCGAAACGCTGAAGGGCGAGCAGGTGAAGAACCTCGAACTCAAGACCGGGCTGTGCGTCGCCACGGAGGAACTTTCGTCCCAGCCGCTCACCACCCGCAAGGAGTGGAACCGCGCGAGCGACCGTCTGCTGGAGATTCAGAAGACCTGGAAGACCATCGGTTTCGCGCCGAAGAAAGATAACAACCGCATCTACGAACGTTTCCGCACGGCGTGCGACCGTTTCTTCGAGGCCAAGCGGCAGTTCTATGCCGGAATGAAGACCGAGATGGAGCACAACCTTCAATTGAAGATTGAGATCTGCGAGGCCGCCGAGTCGCTGATGAACAGCGAGGAGTGGAAGAAGGCCACCGACGAACTGATCGCCCTCCAGGCCCGCTGGAAGCAGATCGGAGCCGTGTCGCGGCGCCATTCGGACGCCGTCTGGAAGCGTTTCCGCGCTGCCTGCGACAAGTTCTTCGAGCGCAAGGCGTCGCACTTCGCGAGCGTCGACGGCGAGCACGAGGAGAACCTGCAGAAGAAACTCGCCCTGCTGGCCGAAATGGCCGGGGCCGACGTGAAAGCCGGGGGCTACGAGGTGATCCGCGAGTTCCAGCGCCGCTGGGGCGAGATCGGTTTCGTGCCCATCAAGCAGAAGGACGCCATCCAGAAAAAGTACAAGGCCGCCGTGGACGAGCTGTTCAACACGCTGCGCGGTTCGGAGCGCGACCGTTCGATGGGCCGCTTCCGTGAGAAAGTCTCGTCGTTCAAGGCGTCGGGCGACCGCCGCCTGCGCTCGGAACGCGAACGCCTCTACAACAAGGTGCGTCAGCTGGAGCAGGAGATCGGCCTCCTGGAGAACAACATCGGCTTCTTCGCCAAGTCGAAGAACGCCGAGGCGTTGGTGGCCGACGTGCGTGCGAAGATCGAGCGCGCCCGCGAGGAGATGGCCTCGACGATCGAGAAGGTGAAGCTGATCGACAAGCAGGACCAGGACGAAAATAACAATGCCTGACGATCGGATCGCCCTGCCGCTCCGGACGCCGGCCCACGGCGGAACGCCGTGTATACAGGTTTGACCCGCCCCCGAACCCCCGCCTTGGCGGGGGCTTGCGGAAAAAGGCGCTGAACGGTGTTACAACGAATTTATAAATAAAACAGTAATGAAACTTTCCAAACCCAAGTACATATTCGTAACGGGCGGCGTGGCGTCGTCGCTCGGCAAGGGTATTATTTCGGCTTCGATCGCCCGCCTGTTGCAGGCCCGCGGTTACTCGGTGACCATTCAGAAACTCGACCCCTACATCAACGTAGATCCCGGAACGCTCAACCCCTACGAGCACGGCGAGTGCTACGTCACCGAGGACGGCGCCGAGACGGACCTCGACCTGGGGCACTACGAGCGCTTCACGAACCAGCCCACGTCGAAGTCCAACAACGTCACGACGGGCCGTATCTACAAGAGCGTCATCGAGAAGGAGCGCAAGGGCGAGTACCTGGGCAAGACCGTGCAGGTCATTCCCCACATCACCGACGAGATCAAACGCCGCATTCAGCTGCTGGCGCAGACCAAGAAATACGACGTGATCATCACCGAGATCGGCGGCACGGTGGGTGACATCGAGTCGCAGCCGTTCATCGAGTCGGTGCGCCAGCTGCGCTATTCGCTGGGTTACCGGAATACGGCGCTGGTTCACCTGACGCTGATCCCCTACATGGCCGCTTCGGGCGAGTTGAAGACCAAACCCACGCAGCACTCGGTGAAGGCCCTGCTGGAGAACGGTCTCCAGCCCGACATCCTCGTGCTGCGCGCCGAACATCCGCTGTCGACGGCGCTCAAGCGCAAGGTGGCGCTGTTCTGCAACGTCGACGCCAACGCCGTGATGGAGTCGATCGACGTACCGACGATCTACGAAGTGCCGTTGAAAATGCACGAACAGCATTTGGACGAGGTCGTGCTGGACAAACTGAACCTGACGGCCGACAAAGAGCCGGACATGGCCGCGTGGAGCGCATTCGTCGAGAAGGTGAAACACCCCTCGAAGAAGATCGAGATCGCGCTGGTCGGCAAGTACACCGAACTGCCCGACGCCTACAAGTCGATCTGCGAATCGTTCATCCACGCCGGGGCGGTCAACGACTGCAAGGTCAAGCTGCGCTATGTCAATTCGGAGAAGATCACCCGCGAGAGCGCAGCTGCGCAGCTGGGCAAGATGTCCGGCATTCTGGTGGCTCCGGGCTTCGGCAACCGCGGCATCGAGGGGAAGATCGAGGCCGTGCGCTTCGCCCGCGAGAACAACATCCCGTTCCTGGGCATCTGTCTGGGCATGCAGTGCGCCGTGATCGAGTTCGCGCGCCACGTGCTGAATCTCGCCGATGCCAATTCGAGCGAGATGGAGCAGACGCCGCATCCGGTGATCGACCTGATGGAGGAGCAGAAGGGCGTTACGGCCAAAGGCGGCACGATGCGTCTGGGCGCCTATCCCTGTGCGCTGAAGAAAGGCTCGAAAGTCGCTGCCGCCTACGGCAAACTCAACATTTCGGAGCGTCACCGCCACCGTTACGAGTTCAACAACGACTATCTGGAGCAGTTCGAGGCGGCCGGCATGAAGGCCGTGGGCGTGAATCCCGACACGAATCTGGTGGAGGTCGTCGAGATCGAGAACCATCCCTGGTTCGTCGGTACGCAATACCATCCCGAATACAAGAGCACCGTATTAAGCCCCTCGCCGCTGTTCGTGGCCTTTGTGAAGGCCGCGCTGGCGTATGCGGAGAAGAAGTAATCACCCTCTGAAAAGATAAAAAGGACGACAGTTTAATGGATAAAAAATCAATCATAGGCATTGCCGTCGTAGCGGTTCTTTTTCTGGGATTCGCCTATTTCAACAGCCAGCAGCAGAAAGAGTATCTGGAACAGAAAGCCGCATACGAGGCCTATGTCGATTCGGTGGCCGCAGCCGCGCGTGCGGCGGCTCCCGTGGCCGATTCGCTGGCGTCGGGTAACGGCGTGCAGGCAGAAGTGGCGGCCGCAGAGGCTGCGGCAGCGGTACGCGAGCGTCAGGTGGAGACGCTGGGCGAGTCGCTGACGGCGGCCCGCGAGGCGGAGGCCGAAGAATTCATCGTGGAGAACGACGTGATGGCGGTGCTCTTCTCCACCCGCGGCGGCCAGATCAAGGGCGTCACGCTGAAGGATTACACCCAATACGGTCCGCGCGGAAAACGCGACCGGAAAATCGAGATGATGGACCCCGCCACGGCGCGTTTCGGGCTTTCGTTCTATCTGAAGAACGGGCTGAAGAACGTGCCGGTCAACACGCTGGATTACGTGTTCACGGCCCAGCCCGTAGTCGGGGAGGCGGACGGAGCCAAGAGCGTCGTGATGCGCCTTCCGGTGGCGGAGGGGGCCTATCTGGAGTACCGTTACCTTATATATGATACGGAGGCTCCCGAGCGCGACTACCTCGTCGACTTCGACGTGCGGCTGGTGAATATGGCTCCGGAGATGGCCAACCAGACGCAGATTCAGATCGACTGGGCGAACACCACTTTCCAGAACGAGAAGGGTTTCCAGAACGAGAACATGTACACCACGCTCTCGTACCGTTTCCCCGACGAGACCTCGATCGAGGAGCTGGGCATGAGCGAAGGCGCAAAGTCGAAGAATATCTCGACGCAGGTCAACTGGGTGGCTTTCAAGCAGCAGTTCTTCTCGTCGGTGTTCATCGCCCCGGACAACGTGTCCTACGCCAACCTCGCCTTCGACACGGCGGCTCCCGAGTCGTCGCTGCTCAAGACCTTCACGGCGCAGATGGGCGTGCCCTATACGCCGCAGACCGAAGGGTATGACTTCGCATTCTATTTCGGCCCCAACAAGTACTCGATCCTCAAGAAGATCGGGGAGCCGGGCGGTGCAGATATTTATCTGGAGCGTCTCGTGCCGCTGGGCTGGGGCATCTTCGGATGGGTCAACCGCTGGTGCGTGATTCCGGTCTTCGACTTCCTGCGCAACTACATCGGCAGTTTCGGCATCATCATCTTCATCCTGGTGCTTCTGGTGAAGCTGGTGATCTCGCCGCTGACCTACAAGAGTTACGTTTCGATGGCCAAGATGCGTCTGGTCAAACCCCAGATCGACGAACTGGCGAAGAAGTATCCCAAGCCGGAGGACGCCATGAAAAAGCAGCAGGCGACGATGGAGCTTTATAAAAAGGCGGGCATCAACCCCATGGGCGGCTGTATTCCGATGCTGATCCAGATGCCGATCCTGATCGCCATGTTCCGCTTCTTCCCCGCGTCGATCGAGCTGCGCGAGCAGCCCTTCCTGTGGGCCGACGACCTCTCGTCGTACGACAGCATCGTGAACCTGCCGTTCTCGATTCCCTTCTACGGCGATCACGTTTCGCTGTTCGCCCTGCTGATGGCGGTGTCGCTGTTCGGATACTCCTGGTTCAACTACCAGCAGACGGCGTCGTCGCAGCCCCAGATGGCCGGCATGAAGTTTATGATGGTCTACATGATGCCGATTATGATGCTCTTCTGGTTCAACAGCTATTCGAGCGGCCTTTGCTACTACTACCTGCTGTCGAATATCTTCACCATCGGGCAGACGCTCGTCATCCGGCGCATGGTCGACGACAACAAGATCCACGCGATCATGCAGGCGAACGCCGCGAAGAAGTCGAAAGGCAAGAAATCGAAATTCCAGCAGCGCTACGAGGAGCTGATGCGTCAGCAGGAGGCCCAGCAGCGCGCGAAGAGAAAATAGGCGGAACTCCGCTTTGAACACGGGCCGGAGCGGATTCCACATCGGGAACGCTCCGGCCCTGTTTTTGCCGGAGGCCGCATAAAACGATACCGTTATGAAACGAATTTTGATGCTGGCGTCGCTGCTGGCGGCCGGAATGCCGCTCGGGGCGCAGAATTTGGGGTCGGAGTACCGGCTGAAACGCGTGATTCCCGTCGAGGGACGGCAGGGTGTCGCCGCCGATTCGAATTTTTACTATGTGTCGGGCAGCACGGCGCTCTATAAATACGACAAGCAGGGGCGGCTGGCGGCCAAAAACGAGCGGCCGTTCGAGGGGCTGCCGCTGGCTGCCAACCACATCGGCGACATCGACGTGTGGGACGGGGAGATTTACGCCGGGATCGAAACCTTCGACGACGGCCGCGGGGAGAATATCCAGGTGGCGGTCTACGACGCCAACACGTTGAAATGGAAACGCTCGATCGACTGGGAACCCTCGTCGGGGCAGGTCGAGGTGTGCGGGCTGGCGGTGGACCGCGACGGCGACATGGTCTGGATGGCCGACTGGGTCGACGGACGCTACGTCTACGGCTACAATCGGAAAACGGGGCGGTATGTCCGCAAGGTCCACCTGCGTCCCGTACCCCAGTGGCAGCAGGGGATTTTCATGGTCGGCGGACGCATGCTGATCTCTGCGGACGACGGGGACGCCGACCTCGATGAGCCGGACAACCTCTACGTTGCGGATCTGCGCGACGGAAAATCGTATGCCACGGTGCTTCCGTTCCGCTTGATGGCCGATTTCCGCCGTCCGGGCGAAATCGAGGGGCTGGCCGTCGATCCTGCGACGGACGATCTGCTGGTGCTGGCCAACCGCGGGGCGCGGATCGTGCTGGGCATGCCGCGGGGCTTCTATCCGGGCTACGACGGCGAGGTGCACGAAGTCTACGTCTTCGAGAAGGTGAAATAAAGAAAGGTCCCGGATGTCCGGGACCTTTCTCATGGGAAGCGCGGTTATTTGCCGAATCCGTTCGAAACGAATGTCAGCGCGTCGGGCAGCACCGTCTGCCAGTAGCGCCAGGTGTGGCCGCCGTCGCGCATGCGGTATTGCAGGGGAATGTCGCGCTCGCGCATGAGCGTGTAGAAATCGACGTTGCATTTCCAGAGGAAATCGTCGTCGCCGCAGTCGACCCACCAGCGGACCGAGCGCACGCCGTCGAGCTGTTCGGCGGTCATTCCGCGCAGCAGGGCCACGGGCGAGTTGTCGGCGACGGATTGCTGGAAGGCGTTATCGTAGCTGCGGCGGCCGGGGAACATGTCCAGCAGGCCGCTCATCGAACAGGCCGAGCCGAACAGTTCGGGGTGGTGCAGGGCGTAGACCGCCGTGCCGCCGCCGCCCATCGACAGCCCCGCAACGGCGCGGTGCGCCTTGTCGGAGGCGATGCGGTAGCGTTTTTCGACGGCGGGCATGAACTCTTCGAAGAAGAACCGTTCGTAGTCCCAGCCCGGAACGTCGAAATAGCCCATGTGTCTGCCCGTGCGTTTCGGGCCTTCGCCCGAGGCGTCGGGCATGACGACGATCATCGGTCGGGCCATGCCCGCGGCGATGGCTTCGTCGGCGATGCGGCGCAGGTCGCCTTTCTGTGTCCAGTCGGTGTGGCAGCCGCTGGCGCCGTGCAGCAGGTAGAGCACGGGGTAGGACTCCTGCGAGCGGTCGTAGCCGTCGGGCAGGTAGACCGTGCAGCTCTTTTCGGCCCCGAGGACCTCGCTCGGGAAGGTGTAGACTTCGGTGCGGCTCTGTGCTCCGGCCGTCAGGGCCGCGGTGAGCGCAAGCAGGGCGGTGGTCAGCAGTTTTTTCATGGCTTATTCTACATAAAGCACCAGTCCCTTGAGGTATTCGCCTTCGGGATGGTAGATGTTGATCGGGTGATCGGCGGGTTGGGTCAGCTGGTGCAGGATGCGCACCTTGCGGCCCGCGATGGCGGCGGCGGAAAAGACCGTCGTGCGGAACAGCTCCTTCGTCACGGCCTGCGAGCAGGAGAACGTGAAGAGGATGCCCCCGGGGCGGATCTGCGACAAGGCCCGGGCGTTGAGCCGCTTGTAGCCCTGCATGGCGTTGCCCAGCACCTTGTGGTGCTTGGCGAAGGCCGGCGGGTCGAGGATGATCAGGTCGTATTTGTCGCCGATGTCCTTCAGGTAGTCCACCGCGTCGGCGGCGACCTCCGAGTGGGCCGCATTGTCGCCGAAGTTGAGCTGCATGTTCTCCGTGGCCAGCGCCACGGCGCGCTCGGAAGAGTCCACCGAGCAGACTTCCCCGGCGCCGCCCGAGAGGGCGTAGACCGAGAACCCGCCCGTGTAGCAGAAGGTGTTGAGCACGGTGCGGCCCTTGGCGTAGCGTTTGACCAGCTGGCGGTTTTCGCGCTGGTCGAGGAAGAAGCCCGTTTTCTGCCCCTTTTCCCAGTTGACGCAGAACCGCTCGCCGTTTTCCAGAACGATGTGCGACGCATGGTCCGAGGTTCCCCACAGGTAGCCGTCGACGGCTCCGAGGGCGGCCTTGAAGGGGAGCGTCTGCGACGATTTGTCGTAGATGGCCGTGAGGCGTGCGCCGTAGACCGTGCGCAGCGCCTCGGCGATCTGCATCCGCGCGTGGTACATGCCCGCCGAGTGGCACTGGATGACGGCGACCGGGCCGTAGATGTCGACGACGAGGCCCGGCAGCGAGTCGCCCTCGCCGTGGACCAGGCGATAACAGGTCGTCGCGGGGTTGTCCGTGAGGTCGAGCGTGCGGCGCACGTCGTAGGCGACGGCGATCCGGAGGTTCCACCACGCCTGGTCGATCTCCTCGCGCTCGAACGTGAGCACGCGCACGGCGATCGACCCCACCTGGTAGTGGCCCAGGGCCATGAATTCGCCCTGCCGGGTGTAGACCTCGACGAGCGCCCCTTCGGCGAAATCGGACTCCTCCTCGGCTTTGATGTGATCAATGGCGCCCGAGAAAATCCACGGGTGGCGGCGCAGAAGCGATTCCTCCTTGCCTTTGCGCAGGTAAATTTGCGGTATCATTTGCGGATCGGTTTTTTCGGTGTGCGGAGCAGCTGTTCGTAAATGCGGGTGCAGACCCATGCGTCGGTCGCGGCGTAGAGCTGCTGTTTGTCCGTGAGGGTCGCGGCTTCCCAGTTGCTCAGCCGCTGGGCTTTCGAGACGCGCCGGCCCAGCACGATGGCCGAGAGCTTGCGCAGGCTCTTCTCCCCGATGCCCCACTCGGGGGCGATGCCCTGCAAGTCGACGAAGCCCCCGTCGCGGAAGTGGCGGATCTGGCGCAGCGAGCGCAGGTCGCCCGCCACGTCGGCGCCGATTTTGAGAACCCGCCTGTCTTCGAGCAGTTGCAGGATGGGCTTGGCCAGCGGAATCTTGTTGAGCCGGAACAGGTAGCAGACTGTCGGCGTGGAGAGTTGCAGCAGCGATACGCGGAACGTGACGCCCGGGCGGAACGAGGGGCGCGTCTCGGTGTCGAAGCCGATGACGGGCTGCTCGGCGAGCGTTTTGCAGGCCGCGGCGATGTCGCGTTCGTGTTCGACGATGCGGATCTCCCCCCGGAACTCTACGGCCGGGAGCAGGGCGGTCTGCTCGTTGCTGATTTTATCAATGAAGTTGTTAACTGTGGTCATGCGGTGAAAATTCCCACAAATTTATGCATTTATTTTCAGAAAAGCGGCTCTTCGGCGCGCTATTTTGCCTTGTCCGGGCCGTCGGGACCGCTGAAAAGCGCGATGCGTCCGTCTGCGAAGGTCCGGACCGCCCCTTTCCCGAGCAGTTCGCGCACTGCTTCGGCCAGCCGTTCGGGCGGGCAGGCCAGTTCAGCGGCGAGCCGGTGCGGGTCGGCCGGGGACCGGGCGAGGCGCGCCAGGAGTTTTTCGCGCAGGGCGCTTTCGGAGCCGGGCGCATCGCCTGCCGCTTCGGGGAGAGCGGTTCCGGGAGCGGTTCCGGCCTCCCGGGCGGCGGCTTTCGCGGCCCGTTTGCGGGCCAGGCAGATGTCGCAGACCCCGCACGGCGCGGGGTTTTCCTCGCCGAAATACCGCTCCAGCACGGCGCTGCGGCACTCCTGCTCGTTGGCGGCGTAGGCGATCATCTGTTCGAAGCGTTCGCGCATCAGCTCCTGCCGCCGCTTGTAGGTCTCGGGGGCTATGTAGAGGTCGGCGCGCGGAAGGCGTTCCTCGTTCATAAAGAGGATGGGCGAGCGGTTCGAGGGGATGTAGCGGATCACGCGCAGCTGCCAGAGCCGTTTGAGCAGCTCCTTGACCCGCTGGACGGTGTAGCCGCTCCAGGTGGCCAGTTCGCCCTCGTCGATGGGGCGGAACTCGGTGAAGACGCCGTTGTAGAGCCGCAGCAGGGTGCGGATGAAGTGGTCGAGTTCGTCGCGCTGCACGCGGAGTTTGTACAGCTCGTCGCGGCTGACGCAGAACATCACCCGCGCGGGGTTCTCCTGTGCGTCGGTGAGGGTCATGTAGCCGTTCTGCTGGAGCAGTTTCAGGGCGCTCGTGACGGTTCCCGAATAGAGGCGCTCGCGGGCGCAGAAGTCGTGTATGTTGAACAGGAACGACGCTTCGCCGCCGTCGCCGATGCCGATTTGCAGGTAGGAACAGATCCGTTCGTAGATCTCCTTGATCTTCTCCAGCGGAGGGAACTCCTGCTCGAAACGCCGCGCGATGCGGTCGCTGTCGTCCGAGGCCACGAGCAGCAGGGCATAGGCACGCTGTGAGTCGCGGCCCGCGCGGCCGGCCTCCTGGTAGTAGCTTTCGAGCGAGTCGCACATCGCATAGTGGACCACGAACCGCACGTCCGCTTTGTCGATGCCCATGCCGAAGGCGTTGGTGGCCACCATCACGCGCGTCTTGCCCGAGAGCCACTCCTCCTGCCGCAGCGACCGCTCGGCGTGTCCCAGTCCGCCGTGGTAGGCGGCGGCCGTCGTGCCCTCCTGACGCAGGAGGTCGGCGATCTGCTCGGTGCCCTCCCGCGTGCGGACGTAGACGATGCCCGTGCCGGGGACGTTGCGGACCAGCCGCAGCAGCTGTCCGTTCTTGTCGTCGGTGCGGCGGACGCTGTACGAGAGGTTGGGGCGCGCGAAACTGCTGCGCAGAATGTGCGGTTCGGGGAATTTCAGGTGGCGCATGATGTCGTCGGCCACTGTTTTCGTGGCCGAGGCGGTGAGCGCCAGCACGGGGACGCCGGGGAGTTTTTCGCGCAACTCGGCGATGCGCAGGTACGAGGGCCGGAAGTCGTAGCCCCACTGCGAGATGCAGTGGGCCTCGTCGACGGCGATCAGCTGTACGTTCATGCGCACGACGCGCAGGCGGAACGCCTCGGTCGCCAGCCGCTCGGGGGCCACGTAAAGGAATTTCACGTCGCCGTAGGCGCAGTTGTCCAGCGCGATGTCGATCTGCCGCGGCGAAAGGCCCGAATGGATCGCAACGGCCGGGACGGCCCGCGCCCGGAGCCGGTCGACCTGGTCCTTCATCAGGGCGATGAGCGGCGTGACGACGATGCACAGCCCCTCGCGGGCGAGGGTCGGAACCTGATACGTGAGCGATTTCCCGCCGCCCGTGGGCATCAGCGCCAGCGTGTCGCGGCCCTCCAGGACGGAGCGGATGATCTCCAGCTGCACGGGACGGAACTCCGTGAAGCCCCAGTAGCGTTTCAGCGTGTCGTATATCCTGTCCGGTGCGGGTTTCATAACACAAAGGTATAAAAAAGAAGGGACGGGGCAAAAGCCGTTTGCAAGCCGTTTTGTAAAAAAATTAGGCGGTTTGGAGATTTTTTTATACTTTTGCGAAGATCAGAACGTTCGACAGATGAAGATACGCGAAGAATTCAAAGTCCGGGAGATGGCCGGCGAGCACGTGATCGTGATGCCGGGGCGCGGAGGCGCCGCCGATATGACACGCATCGTGTCGCTCAATCCTTCGTCGATGTATCTGTGGGAGAAGCTGCGGGGACGCGAGTTTACGGCTGCGGATGCCGCGCTGCTGCTCACCGAACGTTACGAGGTCGACGCCGACACGGCCCGGAAGGATGCCGGGCGGTGGATCGCGAGCCTCGCCGAATGCGGAATCGTGGAAGAGTAGATGAAATTGAAAAGGTCCATATCGCTGCTGCTGCTCGCCGTCTATCTTTTTGCGACGGCGGGGACGGCTTTGGCGTCGCTGACGTGCAAGTGCGTGGCAATGAAGGCCCGCACGGAGCATGCGTGCTGCTGCCATTGCCTCCATGTGGCGGACCTTCCGGCTGCGGCCGGCGGTGAGATGCGCGCACCCTGCTGCGGCAACCACCATTCGACCGAAATCGAACTCTACGTTTCCTCGTCTTTCGACAACAACGAGCGGTATACCCGCTGCATCGTCCTCGACCTGCCGCCTGCGCTCGCCGCAGAGTGCCCGTGTCCCGCGCATGTTCCCTTTCTGCGCGAGAAGGTCGCCGAGAGGCGAACGCCTTTCGTCCGGGAAGCCTCGACACTCTCCGTCGGCTTCCGCGCTCCTCCCGTATTGGTTTAAGACTCCTTCGGGACCGGTGTCGTGTACGCCGGTCCGTAATCAGTTTTAACCAATAACGGAATTTCCATGAAATTTTTCAAAATCACTGTATTTTCATTTTTCGCCCTCGCCGCGTGCGGTTCGCTCCGTGCGCAGGATTTGCGGGGCGTGGTCCGCGATGCCGAGAATCAACCGCTTGTCGGCGCCTCGGTCTACTGGGCCGGTACGACCATCGGAGCCAGCACCGACGCCCAGGGTGCGTTCCTCCTTCACCGCGTTAAGGGCTACGACAAGCTCGTGGCTTCGTATCTGGGCTTCGTCAACGACACGCTGGACGTGAAAAACGGCGTCGACAAGGTCGCGTTCGCGCTCCGTTCGGAGGGCGTGGCGCTGGAAGGCGTCGTCGTCGAGGGCAATTTAAGCGGCAACTTCGTCAAGCGCGACGGCATCGTCAAGGGCGAGATGATCTCCTTTGCGGGTCTCTGCAAGATGGCCTGCTGCAACCTGGCCGAGTCGTTCGAGAATTCGGCCTCGGTGACCGTCGGTTACAGCGACGCCATTTCCGGCGCCCGGCAGATCAAGATGCTGGGGCTGGCCGGAACCTATACGCAGATTCTCGACGAGAACCGCCCGATCATGCGCGGCCTGAGCGCTCCCTACGGATTGAGTTACACGCCCGGCATGTGGCTCAACTCGATCCAGGTGTCGAAGGGCGTGGCTTCGGTCACGGCGGGTCACGAGGCCATCACGGGGCAGATCAACCTCGAACACCGCAAGCCGACGGACGACGAGCGGCTGTTCGTGAACCTCTACCTCGACGACGAACTGCGTCCCGAGGCCAATGTTTCGACGGCCTTTCCCGTGACGAAGGACAATAAACTGTCGAGCGTCATTCTGCTCCACGGTTCGATGGACACCGACGCCCGGAAGATGGACCACAACCACGACGGCTTCCGCGACCTGCCGAAATCCGACCAGATCAACGTGGCCAACAAGTGGCTCTATGCCGCCGACAACGGCACGCAGGTGCGCTGGGGCTGGAAGTTCGTGCAGGAGAATCGTCTGGGCGGCATGCTCGACTACAAGAACACCCGGACCATGCGCGAGGCGATGGAGAAGGACTGGGACTGGCGGGCCGGCGACAAGAAGATGCCGCTCTACGGTTCGCACATCCGCAACCGCAACGCCAATGGCTATTTTAAAGTCGGTATGCCGGTCGGTCCGGCGGTCTACGACCCCGACGAACAGGACGAGATGCGCTCGAACCTGGCGTTCGTCGCCGACTTCGACCACTTCAGCGAAGACGCCTATTTCGGGCTGAACGACTACACGGGCAACCAGAATTCGCTGGCGCTGAATCTGATGTACAACCACTATTTCACCTACCGTTCGTCGCTGATCGTCGGCGTGCAGGGGCATTTGGACTACTACCGCGAGAAGTTCCTCAATCCCACGCCGTGGATCGCCGCCAACAGCGTCCGCAACTACGATTTCGACCGCAACGAGCGCGAGGCCGGAGCCTATGCCGAGTATACCTACGCCATCAAGGACAAGTTCTCGATCGTGGCCGGACTTCGCGGCGACTACAATCACTATTACGACCGCTTTTTCCTCACGCCCCGCGGCCACCTGAAATGGAACATCACCCCCTCGACGACGCTCCGCGCCTCGGGCGGTCTGGGTTACCGTTCGACGAACGTCATCACCGACAATATCGGCGTCCTGGCCACGGGCCGGGCGATCACGTTCCTCGACAATGAATCGGGGAAGTTCGATTTCCGGAAATTCGACCGCATGGAGAAGGCCCTGACCGTCGGCGGAAGCCTTACGCAGACTTTCGGACTGGTGAACCCCGGCGATGCGACGCTGAGCTTCGACTATTTCCGCACGCAGTTCTACAACTCGGTCGTGGCCGATCAGGAGATGTATGCCGACCGGATCGTTTTCTACGACACCGACGGACGTTCGTACACCGACACCTACCAGATCGACTTCTCGTGGTCGCCGGTCGAGCGGCTCGACATCTTCGCCACGTTCCGCTACACGGACAGCGAAATGACGATCAGGCGCGCCGACGGCGGTACGGCCCGCGTGGAGCGTCCGCTGGTGAGCCAGTACAAGACGCTGCTCAACATTCAGTATGCCACGAAGTTCCGCCGCTGGGTGTTCGACGCCACGGCGCAGCTCAACGGTCCGGCACGCATCCCGACGCAGACGGGCGACCTCGACGACAGCTACTATTCGCCCCGTTATCCGATGTTCTTCGCGCAGGTGAGCCGCAAGGTGGGCAAGTTCGACATTTACGCCGGGTGCGAGAATATCGCCGACTACCGCCAGAAGGACCCGATTCTCAATGCGCAGGACCCCTACGACTACAAGTTCAACTCGATGAACGTCTGGGGACCGCTCATGGGCCGCAAGTTCTATGTCGGTTTACGGTTTAATCTCTATTAGGACTGTTTTGAAGACCGGTATGGAACCGTGCAGACAATCCCTCCGAACCTCCCTTTGAAAGGGGAGGCCCGGAAACAGGATAATGAAATTTTCGAAACCTTAAAATAACAGCAAGATGAAAAAGATTCTGATGATTTGCCTGGCCGTGGTAATGGGCGCGGGCATGTGTATGGCGGCCGGCAAACCGGCGCAGAAGAAAGAGGTGACGACGGTGTTCGTTACGGACATCGACTGCGAACACTGCGTGAAGAAGATTATGAACAACGTTCCGTCGCTCGGCAAGGGCATCAAGGACGTGAAGGTGGACCTGCCGAAGAAGGAGGTCACCGTGATTTACGACGCTTCGAAGAACAACGACGAGAACATCGTCAAGGGGTTCGCCACGATCAAGGTGAAGGCCGAACCCAAGAAAGCCCCTGCGAAGAAATAGCTTCGGCGGGTTTGTTATCGGAAACGGGGTAGCCTCTTCGGGAGGTTTCCCCGTTTTTCAGTTCCGGGAGGAGGCGATGCGGCGGCGGATCACGAGGTCGGCGAGCAGCAGTGCGAGAAAGACCAGCGCGATGCAGACACACATTGCAACCAGCCATTTGTCCTCTTCCGACAGCGTGAGGTGCGGCAGCGTGAAGTGCGGCAGTTCGGGGCGGGGAAGGGCGAAGTCGGTGATTCGCAGCCTGAAATCCGGCCACAGCGCCGTCACGCAGGCGGCGATCAGCGCCGCGAAGCAGCCGGCGCCCCCGGCCGTCAGCAGCCACGTTTCGCGTCGTTCGCGCCGCAGGGTCTCACGCCGCATCCGTTCCATCAGCCGCGGGGTGAAGCCTGCGGGCAGTTCCGGGGGCGGAACTTGCCGGACCGCGCGGCGTATCGCATCACTCTGTTCCATTCATCTCGTCGTTTACCAGTACATATAGTTTTTTCCGGATCCGGTGGAGCCGCACCTTGACGTTGCCTTCCGAGAGTTCCGTGATCGCGGCGCACTCGCCGACGGAGCGGCCCTCGTAGTAAAACAGCGTTACCAGCGCCCGTTCCTTGGGATCGAGCCGTTCGACGGCGCGGTTCAGCGCGTCGAGACGCTCCTGCTTTTCGGCCCACTCCTCCAGCCGGTCGGCCTCGCTGTCGGGCAGGGCCGCCAGCCGCCGTTCGTCGATGCCGCAATGCTTCGGACGCGTGCGCCGCGCGTGCGACACGGCCGTGTTGTAGGCGATGCGGTAGAGCCACGTCGAGAAACTGCTCCGCCCGCCGAACCGGTCCAGACTGGAGAAGGCCTTCAGAAAAATGTCCTGCGTCAGCTCTTCGGCGTCCTCCGTGCATCCGGCGATCCGTGCGGCCAGCGTGTAAACCGCTCTTCCGTAGCGATCGACCAGGCGGGCGCAGAGACGGGTCTCTCCGCCCGCGATTCGTCGGATCAGTTCCTGTTCTTCCGTTTGCATGGTTATTCCGTTAGACGCGCCGCGGCGGAAAAGGTTACACGTGAGCCGTGTTTTTCCGTCGTCTGTAACCTTTTTGCACATTCGGCGTCTAACAGGGCAGAGATCGCAAAAAAAGAATCGGAAACCTTTTAATTTTACAGATTATGAATTTTATCATGGTCCCGCTGGTGACGGGAATCGTCACGCTGGGAATTTACAAGTTCTTCGAACTGCTTATCTGTCGCCGCGAGCGGCGCGAGATTATCGGGAAACTCGAACCCGGTTCGCTGATTGATTACCTGAAACTGGTACCGATGGGGCTGCGGACGGGCGCCACGATACGGACTGCGTCCGAAACTGCTCCGGGTATCCCGGCCGGGGCGCTGAAAGTCGGCTGCTTGCTGCTGGGGCTGGGCGCCGGGTTGCTTTTCGGCTTTATGCTGACCCGGATAACCGAAATCCAGTCCTATGACACGCGCAGCGCCGTTTATGGCGGTTCGGTGCTCGTTTTCGGAGGCCTGGGACTGATCGTCTCGTTCATCGTAGAGCGCGCCCTCTCCCGCAGAAGGTAGGGCGGGAGGACCGCTGTGAAAAGAGCGTCCCGCCGGGACGCTCTTTGTTTTGCAGTGGCGTACCCGCTATTCCATCGGCCGGATGCGGACCTCCGTCACGCCCTCCAGCTCGCGGGCCAGACGGTCGATGTCGGTCTTTTCGTCCACCTCGCCGTAGTGGTAGGGGTAGAAGATCGCCGGTTTCAGGGCCTTCACCGCTTCGACGGCCTGGTCGACGGTCATCGTGTAGGGCTGGTTCACGGGCAGAAAGGCGATGTCGATCTTTCGGAGCGCCTTCAGTTCGGGGGTGGGTTCCGTGTCGCCCGCGATGTAGATGCGCGTGCCGCCGATGGTCAGCACATAGCCGCAGTCCTCGCGCTCCCGGGGGTGGAATTGCAGATGGCCCGGCGTGGTGTTATAGGCCGCGACGGCCTCGACCTTCACATAGTCGCGCGGCGTGGCGACGCTGCCCGGACGCATCGTGTAGCAGTTCATTTCGAAGGCTTCGGCCGAGGTCCGGTCGCAGAGGATTTCGGTGTCGGCGGCGAGCAGCTTCTCGACGGCCGCCACGTCGAGGTGGTCGTAGTGCGAGTGGGTGATCAGCACGACGTCGGCCTTCGGCAATGCGCCGTAGTCGGCGTTGGCGCTCACGGGATCGACGTAGATGTATTTGCCGCCCACGGAGATCGCGAGCGAGGCGTGCTTGAAAAAGGTGATCGTGAATTCGGTTCCGTCGCGGGCGGAGAGCCGGTCGGCGGGATATTCGGGGGTTTTTGCGCGGCCGCAGCCGAAAATGGAGAGCAGTGACATAAGAATGAATACGGTTGGTTTGTGTGTTTTCATAATCGTTCGATCGCGAAATTTGCGATCAGCGTGTGGCTGAACGGCAGTCCGGCAAAAAGGGGTGTCGTCAGTCGGAGCATCATGGAATAAAGATACAAATTTGCGGCGAAACGGCAAAATAGATTTCGCATACGCGAAAAAAAATCTATCTTTGCGGCAGCACAGCTCCGATGCACGCCCGAACCGGAGCTGGAAACCCCGACGCGGCGCGCCAAAGGTTCGCTGCCGGGTTTCTGCAGGCCAGCATACCGGACGGAAATCGGATAAAGGGAAATTTTTTACGGCATCCGCGCAGTATATTGCCGCCGGGTGCGTTTATATGAATAAATTAACCAAACATACCGTATGAATAAATTTATTGCAACAATCGCGCTGGCGGCTCTCGCATTCACGAGCTGTATCAAGGAAAACAATATCTGGGAGGAGATGCGCCCTGTCCAGCCCGGAAGGCAGATCTATCAGATGGCGACGGATCAGGATAAACTCGCCATGCGGCCGGCCAATGCGGCCTTGCGCCTGGCGATGCTGCTGGCCGAAGCGGATAAGCAGGGCGAGGATGTCCTGTCCGCAGACCTGAAGGAGATCGTGGTCAAAAAGGGCGACGCCTCGATCAAGGTCTGGGAAACCCTTTTCGGCGCGCATACGAAACTCGAACGGCAGGGTGAAGACTATCTGATCACTTACAGCGACGAAGCCCAGCTGCCCGACGGTTTCTTCATGGCGGGTTCCGTGCTGGTGAAAACCAACGGGACGAAGGTGCTGAACCAATCCTCCTATTCTGCGCCCTGGACCGTCGAGATGCAGGATCTCAAGGTGTTCGCTTACACGAATACCGGTCTGCGGTCGACGTTCAATTTCGATGGCGGGGAGACTTCGCTCTATTTCGACGGCGACGATTCCTATATAATCGAAGCCTCGTCGTTCGGTATCCATCTCGATAATGTGGATGCGTCCTCCAACTGGACCGGCCGCTATACGCTGCGTGCCGAGGATTCGAGCCTGGCCTATTCGCTCTGCTCGGGCAAGGATTTCAAGGTCGAAGGCGGCGCTTCGGGTCCGACCCTCTATTCGTCCGACATGACGCAGGCGGTGGGGATGGGCTATGAGCTGATCAATGGCGTTTACCGCGGCATGCAGATCATCAGCGGAACGCAGGAGTGCCGTTTCCTCTCCCCTCTGGAGTATGATACGACCCAGTTCCCCGCATCGTCGGTGACCTACGAATGGTCGTACGACAGCTCGACCAATACGGTTTTCCAGAAGATTCGCTACAACGGATACGTTTATCCGAAGGATTGATAAAAGGGCTTATTCAGACTTGCTTGCGAGGCGCGAATGGATGTTGTTCCATGCGCGCCTCATTTTTTTGCAAGTGCCGGGCGGGCGGATCAGGGGTTGCGGTCGAGCCGCATGACGGAGGGGATGAAGAATCCCGCCGCGCCCACCGCGACGATGATCGTTCCGGCGACGACGAAGGTCGTGGTGAGTCCTACGTTCTCGGCCAGGAATCCCGTGCCCAGCAGTCCGAGGGCCGCCGGCAGCAGCCCGAAACTGCGGTAGAGCGACATGACGCGTCCCAGCATGCCCGCTTCGATCCGGGTCTGGACCACGGAGACGAACGAGGCGTTGAACACGCTGCTGGAGATGCCCGCCGCCGCCGTGAAGAGGGCGAACCAGAGGAATCCCGCAGGCGACAGAAGCCCCGACAGCGCGAACGAGAGTCCCACGACGAGATACATCAGGTTGACCAGCACGATGCGGCTGACCCGGTAGGTGCGCGCGCCCATGACGGTGCCTCCGACGAGCGCCCCGCCGCCCCAGACGATCTCGATCAGGCTCATTTCGAAAGCGCCTCCGCCGAAGTGCTGGAGCGTCATCAGCGGGAACATCACCCCGACGGGCATGATGAAGAACCATACGACGATGGCCAGCGTGAAAAACCATCCCATGCCCGGAATGGCGTGCATGGCCGAGAAACCTTCGCGGAACTCCCGCCACAGGTCGGGTTTGCGCGTCGTGTCGCGCGCCGGGTTGGGAATCCGGACGCACAGCAGCGAGATGCAGGCGATGGCGGCTCCCGCCACGTCCAACAGCAGGATGTTGCCGATCGAGGTGAGGTTGATCAGCAGCGCTCCGAGGGCCGGACCCGCGATGCTCGACAGCGAGGCGATGATCTGGTTGACTCCGGCGATGCGCGTGAGCTGCGATGCGGGGGCCAGCAGCGGGACCGACGCCTGCATGGCGGGTATGTGGAAGGCCGAGCCGGCCGAGCGGCAGGCCAGCAGGATGTAGATGTGCCACATCCGGGCTGCGCCGAGCCAGAAGAGCGCCGTCAGCGCCAGCGTGCAGAGGGCGATGAAGCTGTCGGCGAGGATCATCGTGCGCTTGCGGTCCCAGCGGTCGACGTAAACCCCGACGAGCGGCCCCAGCAACGACTGGGGCAGCATCCCGGCGATGGCTGCGAGAGCCAGCACCTCGGCCGAGCCTGTTTCGAGGCTCATCCAGAAGATGATCGAGTAGGCCACGACCTCGCTGCTGAGGATCGAGGCCAGCTGCCCGCTCCAGATGACGGCGAATGTTTTTTTCCAGCTTTCCACGATGTGTTCTGTCTTTTTAGAATCCGAGTTTAGGGAGGATGAAACCCATGCGGGCTTTGTCGCTCCATAGCCGGAACTGCCGCCCGTCGGTGTGAAGTTTGAGCGCGCCGGTGCCGAGGTCCCTATTGTCGCTTTCCGTGCCGCTGAATGCGTGCAGCCGGCTCGAGGCCGTCGTCAGGAGCAAGGTCAGATGTTTCATGCGGTTTATTTTAGGTTGGAAGTGCTTCCTGGAAAAATTCCGGAGAAAAAAAGGCGGATACCAAGGTATCCGCCGCGCTAAAACCCTTCTCGCGAAGGGCTATTTAACTGCTTTAACTATTGCCTCGAATGCCTTCGGCTCGTTCATTGCCAGGTCGGCCATCACCTTGCGGTTGAGGACGATTCCCTTGGCGTTGAGTTTGCCGATAAATTGTGAATAGGTCATTCCCTGGGCACGGACGGCGGCGTTGATACGCGTGATCCACAGCGAACGGAATGTCCGCTTCTTGAGGGCGCGGTGTGCATAGGCATAGCACAGACCCTTCTCGACCGTATTTTTCGCAACGGTCCAAACGTTTCCCCTTGAACCAAAGTTACCTTTGGCAAGTTTCAAAACTTTCTTTCGACGTGCGCGTGACGCGACAGCGTTTACTGAACGTGGCATATTGTAAAGTTTTTGGAGGACTGCCAGCGATACGGTTCTCCCGCATTCTTTGGGGCTGGTTCGTCCCGATTAATAAAATGCTGCGGGTTAATTACTTAACGAGCAGGTTCTTGATTTTGGCCTCGTCGGCCGCAGAAACGGTTCCCGAATAGCAGAGGTTGCGCTTCTGTTTCGTCGTCTTTTTGGTCAGGATGTGACTGTGATAAGCGTGTTTGCGCTTGATCTTTCCTGTGCCGGTGAAGGTAAAACGCTTCTTCGCAGCGGCATTGGTTTTCATTTTCGGCATTGTCGTAAATAGTTAATTAGTTAAACATAGCCTGCAAAAGTACGAAATTTTTCCCACAGTGCAACCTTCCCGCCGAAAATTCTTCGCAATCCGGGATTTTTTCTTACATTTGGTGTCGTAACGACGCTTTCGGGTGGTCGGGAGGCTTTGCCGGGGCTTGCGGCGGCCGGGTTTTTCCCGTACTTTTGGATGGACCCGGAACGCGCCGGCGGTCGTGTTTTGCGGAGCCGGATGCGGCGGCCGGGGACCTCTCCCGGAGGAATGCCGGAATTTTGTGTATGATTTTTGCGGGGCGAAGCCCGGAGTGCTTATGGAGATGGAATGGAATTTTATCGTGCGGTTGTGTGTGGCGGGCCTTTGCGGAACGATCATCGGCCTCGACCGGGAATACCGGGTTAAGGATGCGGGTTTCCGCACTCATTTCCTGGTGGCGCTGGGCAGCGCGCTGATTATGATTGTCTCGCAATACGGATTCGAGGATTTTCTGGCGACCCACGACGGGCTGCGTCTCGACCCCAGCCGCATCGCGGCGCAGGTGGTCAGCGGCATCGGTTTCATCGGGGCCGGCACGATCATCATTCACCGGCAGCTGGTGCGGGGGCTGACCACCGCGGCGAGCCTCTGGGCCACGGCGGGCATCGGCTTGGCGGCGGGAGCGCATATGTATATCGTAGCCGGAGCGGCCACCGCGCTGACGCTATTCGGACTGGAGGTGCTGACGCTGGTTTTCGGCGGACTGGGGCGGCGCCGGACGATGATCGTCTTCTCGGCCTCGAAGAAGGAGTTCGTCGACGCGATGTTCGAGCGCCTCGAAAGCAAGGACTATTCGGTGATCTCCTACGAAGTCGAGACCCAGCGCACTTCCGACGGAGTGGTGCACCGCGCCACGATCGTCATCCGGGCCAAGGGGCAGGCCAGCGAGGAGGGGTATATCGACCTGCTGCGCGCAAATCCGGACATCACTGTCGAAAAGATCGTCTGACGCTGTTTCCGCCGTCACGGTCTCCGCTTTCGTTTTTCTTCGTCGCTTTACATGAAGGTGCAGGCGTTTTCGCTTTCCGGCGGAATTGTCCGGGAGTCTTTTTTATTGTCTGATGAACCAGCCGGATGGCATTCGATTTGCAGATTGGCCGCCTGTATCTGAAAAAGATGTAAATATCTGATATGGATGCATATGTTTGATTTGCAAAAAATAATATTAATATTTAATTTTGCGGTGTTTTTGTATGCGATACGCTGAAAGTTGAATGTTATTTGACTGAAAATATTTTTCACTTATATTTATTGTTTGAATAATTATTTGCTTATGAGAACCTTACAGAAAAGAGGGGGGGGGAATATCAGGTCCCCGAAATTGAGATTGTCGATGTAAAGGTCGAGGCGGGATTTGCCGTGTCGACCGAGACCGGAGAGTCTGCTTCCGGAGGATGGGGCATGACGGATAATTCCGGAGACGGCGAGTGGGAATAACATTGTCTAATTCCAAATTTACGGTAAAATTATGAAAAAACTTTGGATGATTGCAGGTTCGGCATTGGTGATGTCCGCCTGCTCGGATAATGTCGCTGAAATGAATCCCGCTCCGGCCGGAAATAACGATTTCGTCACGCTGGCCGAGATCTCGGCAAGCCTGCCTGCGACGCGCGCGTATCTCGAAGACGTTGAGTTCGGTGCGGGTAAAGAGGTTAAAACGTTTTGGTCTTCGGGCGATTGTATTACCGTCTGGAGCGAGCAGGAGCCGGAGAGGCTGCTGCTGTACCGTCTGAAATCCGGAGCGGATACTCCGAATGCGGTTTTCGAAGTTGTGGGTAACGAAGAGGGTGTCCACGGTACTCAATTCTATGCTTTGTACAACGGTTCTTCGAGCGCCTCGAAGCAGATTACGCTGAACTCTGTGCAGAATAACAATATAAACCGGCCTTCGAACAATATCGCCGAGGGTGCGGCTCCGATGGCTGCTTATGCGGCGGTGGAGGACGGCAACCTTTCGAATGTCAGGTTTGCCTTTAAGAACCTGTGCGGTATTATGGCCGTTACGCTGACTACCGATGCTGATGCTGCGTTGGGTTCGATTACGCTCAATTCGACGGCGAATCTTACCGGTAGCGGTGAAGTGAGGTTCGTCAACGGTGAGCCGTCGTTCCGTATCGGGGCGAATGCCGGTAAGTCGATTTCGCGCGAACTCGGTAACTATAAAGTGAAGGGTGGGGAGCCTAACACGTTCTATTTTGTCGTTCCTGCCCAATCTTATGGCTATCTGGCGCTGGATGTCATGTCTTCAACGAATCCCAAACCTGTTTGGTCCAGAACGCGTACCATTGCCGACGGCCTTTCTGTTGATGCCGGAAGCATAACGCGAATTGCAAACGTTACGGTCAGAACCGTTGCTCCGCATGTTTATAAAGTGGGCGACATCTATCCTAACGGCGCTGTCGGCGGTGATGTTAAAGGCATCGTCTTTGAGGCCGCACAGGACGGGCAATCCGGTAAGATTGCTGCGCTGAAGGACTGCTCGGTGAATGGTACGGAGGTGTCCGACGAGATCGGTACGTATTATTGGTATAGTTGGGGCCCCTCTGCTGCTGCGCTGAATTCGATTTCGGACGGTAAGGCGAATACGGAGGCCGTTCGGGGAAATTCTGCCGATTATCCTGCTTTTGCCGCAGCGCTGGCTTTGGGCGATGGTTGGTATCTGCCTGCAAGAGACGAGTTGTCAACTCTTTTCGATATGCAAGGCGAACTTATCAATAAGGGCGGCTATCAGGAGATGCTGGGTATTGCCTATTGGAGTTCCACGCTGACGGGTAGTGCGCGAGCCAAGAAAATCAATTATTACGACGCTGTGGAGGCGGCTATGGCGACTGTTTCGCTCTCCAGCCAGTCTACCGTCGAGGGTTCGGTCCGTGCAATCGCACAATTCGAGATAAAATAAACATACGCTCTGTATAATTAGAAGCCCGGCCTCGCAGGCCGGGCTTTTAATTACCCCCCCCCTCCTCCGGTTTTTTCGGAAACCGTTTCGCCTCTTGCAGGCCCGGAGCGTTATCCTGCCGCTATTGCCTCGCTTGCCCCACCTGCGAGGATTGCTGCCTGCGACGCAGGCGTCCTGTCGCTTTCCTTGAATCCGCATTTAGCGAAACGTTTCGCTGACGGAGAATTTAACCGGGGCGATGGAATCGCCGTGCTGTTTCTTTCGAGACGAAAATAAATATGACACGAATGCGAGGCTGTTTGTTTGATGCTCCCGGCATTTACTATTTTCATCTCTTGAATATCGACAATTTGTTCCATATCATCTTTTTTCGTGCGATCAGACAGGCTCCTATAACTCCGGCATCGCCCCCTAACCGCGAAGGAACGATGGACAGTTGCTGGGTCATCAGCCGAAGCGAATATTTATGCACGGCAAGCTTCACAGGCTGTAAAAAGTAGTAAGGAGCAATTTCTGACATTCTGCCGCCAATGATGATACGATCGGGATTCAAAAGGTTGATCAATCCGGCCAACTGATGCCCAAGCTCACCCCCGGCCTGCGTCACCAACTCAATGCAAAGCGGGTCTTCCAGTTTCGCAGCTTCAATAATGTCCTCTATCGTAATCATGTTTCCGTTCCACACCTTTTTAGAAAGAACCGACGCCTCGTGATTGTAGATTCTTTCTACGAGTTTACGGCAAACGGCGCTTCCCGAGATTTCCGTTTCAATGCATCCTTTTTTTCCGCAATGACACATCACGTTGTTTTCATACATGTGGATATGTCCGAATTCTCCCGAATAGCCGTCCTTTCCATAATATATTTCTCCATTTATGATAATGCAGAGTCCCAGTCCCCATCCGATATTGACATAAATCACATTCTCCTGCGAGGCATTGTTTTCGGATACATACTCGCCGTAAGCCATCGCTTTGGTGTCGTTCTCGATGAAAACCGGAATGCCCAAACGTTCGTTGAGCAAAAGAGTCAGCGGCACTTCGCGTGTCTCCTCGAAATTGAAAATCGTGGCGCTCGTTCCTAAATGCGAATTGACCCGCCCTCCAATATTGAAATTGACGCCCGCTATTTTGCCGGCGTTCTGACTTTGAAACTTTAGCATGAACTGCGAAATATGCGTACATATTTCATTCAGTTTATTATGTGTATTTTCGAAGCGAAAATCTGTGATGCGCTCTATGCAAACCATATCCCCCGTAAGGTTCATAAGCCCGATTATCAACTCGAAAGGCTTGAGGTCGACACCCAAAAAATAGTAGGTTTCGGATTTCACCCGATAAAGGACTGGATTTCGTCCCCGTTTATTGGTCTTCAAACAGTCTCCCTTTTCCAAAATATCCTCCGCATAGAGTTCGGAGACATACTTGGCTATTGTCGTGACGCTGAAGCCGGTTTGGCTGGCGATGTCGGGAATGATGAATTGCCCTTTCTGAAAAATGGAGTTCAGAATGATGTTTCGTACAAAACAACCCAGATCGCCGTCGTGGGATGCGGATGTAAAAGGAGGTAACATTGTCCTTGCCATTATTTAGTGTGCCTGACAAAAATAGTAAATCGAAAAGAAATAAAAAAACAGATTGCATAAATAATCGCTTTATTTAAAAAGTTTGCTTTGTAAATATGTGGAATGATAATAGAATTTAATGCGTTGGTTTTTAGTGTCTTGTATTTGATATTTTGGCTGATGTATTTTGGCAAATAAAAAAAGTGTCTTTTTTAAATGGTTTTGCTCTTCGGATTATCAGGCACATTGGAAGAATCCTTTCTATTTTTGTTTTGAAAAGTGAAATCAAATCGTACAAAAGCGACCTGCCCGAAATTCTTAATTTTTAAAATGTACGAAGAAAAGGTGTCCGAACCAAAACTCAATGCTGACTGAAATATGAAACTGAAAATTCTTGGCTTCGCTCTGCTTGCTGTCTGCGTCTGCGCCGTGTGCTGTATGTGCGGCAGCGATTCGAAAACGCCCGACTATGAATTTCCCGACGGACCCGATCCTGATCCCGACCCTCAACCGGGCGATTATCCTGCCGGACTGACCGTAACCGAGTTTGCGGACGATCTGGGCGGCGGAAAACAATGCCTCGGATTCGTGGCCGTGGCCGATCTGAAAGCCAATCCCAAACTGCGCTTCAACGCCGTGCATCTGCCTCAACAGAAAACTCCGTCGCGCATTCATGCCGAATTCGCTTCGGCCAACCGGGGAACGGCCTGTGTGACGACCAATGCCGGGTATTGGTGGGCCGGAAATTCGTTGAGCCTGCTTGTTACCGGCGGTACCGTCAAGTCGATCGAGAATCAGACGGTGACACGCAACAACCAGACGGTTTATCCCGTGCGTTCTTCGTTCGGGCAGATGGCGTCCGGAGGGTTCGAGACGCACTGGATTTACTGCGTGCTCGACGACGGCAACAAGCCTTATGCCTTCCCGTCCGCACTCGACAACGACGAACGTACGAATACGTATATGTCTGCGCCGCCGACTTCGAAGACGCCCGGCGCGGCGCTCTGGACTCCGCAGGAGGCGGTCGGAGGCGGTCCGATGCTGGTCCGGGAGGGGAAGAACGTCGCCGTGGAGAACTATTGGAAAGAGGTGTTCGACGGCGGCGGCATCGCCGGGACTTCGCGTCAGCCGCGTACGGCGATCGGCGCCACAGCGGACGGCAAACTGATCCTGCTCGTGTGCGACGGGCGCAATATGCGGGGCAGCGCCGGATTTACGCTGGCGGAGCTGGCCGACAAGCTGATCGCACTGGGAGCGGTCGATGCGGTCAATCTCGACGGCGGCGGATCTTCGACCATGGTCGGCAGCGACGGCAAGGTGCTCAACCGTCCCAGCGACACGGGCAACGCCGAGGTGATCGTCGAGCGCAAAATTTCGACGGCGGTCGTCATCTCCGAAGTGAACTAATCCATAAAGAATCATATGAAGAAACTTCTCCTCATCTGGCTGGCAGCCTTTGCTGCCGTCTCCTGCGCGCAGGAAAAACAGCCGTCGAAACCGCTTTACATGTGGTTTGACTGCGAAGCCAATTATGCGACTTTGAGTCATCCCGATTCGATTCGTTACTATGTGTCCAAAATCCACGACATGGGCTTTACCGATGTCGTGGTCGACGTGAAGTCGATCATGGGCGAAACGCTCTACAAGAGCGATATAGCGCCTTACATGGGCGAATGGGAGGGTGTGACCCGTCCTGAAAACTACGATCTGCTGGGTTATTTCATCGAGGAGGGGCACAAGCTGGGCATGCGCGTGCACGGGTCGCTCAACGTGTTTGCCGGCGGTCACAACTATTTCGACCGGGGAATCATCTACGGCGATCATGCCGACTGGCAGTCGCAGGTGTACACCGAAGGTAAAATCGTGCCCATCAGCGAAATAAAGAGCAACTACAACGGCATGCTCAACCCGGCGAATCCCGAAGTGCAGGAGTACGAGCTGGCGATTCTGAAGGAGTTCGCCGGGAAGTATCCCGATGTGGACGGCATCGTCTTCGACCGGGTGCGTTTCGACAATATCACCTCCGATTTCAGTCCGCTGTCGAAGGAGCTTTTCGAAGCTTACGCCGGAACGAAAGTCGCCGATTATCCCGGTGATATACTCCGCTGGACGCAGGATGCCGACGGCAAGTGGAGCTGGTCGCAGGGCCCGCTGTTCCGCAAGTGGATCGAATGGCGCGCATCGGTTATCAAGGACTTCGTGACCGAAGCCCACAGGCAGCTCAAGGAGATCAATCCCCGGCTGCTGATCGGCGACTATACGGGCGCATGGTACCCGACCTATTATTACGTGGGCGTCAACTGGGCCAGCGAGCAGTTCGATCCCGCCCGCTATTTCGATTGGGCGACGCCCGAGTACAAGAATACGGGTTATGCCGACCTGCTCGACATCTATATGACCGGACTTTACTATACGCTGGTTACCAAAGCCGAAGTCGACAAGGCCAACGGAGCCGTGGGGCAGCGTACCGAAGCGGGAATGTCCGACGAACAGAATTACTGGTACTGCATCGAGGGCGGCGCCGAATGGGCGAAGAAAATCACCTGCGGCGTGGTTCCCGTGACAGGCTCGATCTACGTCGAGCAGTACGAGGGCGACGCAGCGCAATTCACCCGCGCTGTGGCGCAGGCGCTCCGCGACACCGACGGACTGATGATCTTCGATATCGTCCATATCATCAACCGCGGCTGGTGGTCGGAGCTGGCGGCCGGAATCGCCGAAGGAAGCAACTGATCTGCAACCAATATAAAACAACTAAAAACTTAACCTTAAATGTAATTCTATGAAAGAGTTCTTCTCTATTTTCAAGAATTCCCTGACAAGGAAGTGCATGGCGCTTCTGATGTCATTGCTTGTTGTCGGTGCGGCTTCCGCCCAGACGCGGGTGACGGGAACGGTTACGGATGAGAGCGGGCACCCTCTGATGGGCGTAACTGTTATCGTCGTAGGTACCAATACGGGTGCCATTACCAACCTCCAGGGTCAGTATTCCATCGCTGCTAAACCTGGCAACACATTGGAGTTCCAGTATTTAGGTATGGTGTCCGAGCGAAAAACCGTGGGGGGGGGAATTACCTCCATTGATGTTTCTCTCAAGGAAGACTCTGCCAGAGTCGATGAAGTCGTTGTCGTCGGTTACGGTACGATGAAACGCGCGAGCATTACGGGCGCCGTTTCGCAAATCGACGGCAAGGAACTGCTCAAGGCGCCGATGGGAAATGTGACGAATATGCTGGGCGGGCGTGTCGCCGGCGTGGTGGCCTTGCAGCAGTCGGGACAGCCCGGCAGCGACGGCGCCAGCATTTTGGTGCGAGGCAGCGGCGCAAAGTACATTGTGGACGGTGTAGCCCGCGATTTCAGCCAGATTGATCCCAATGATATTGAAAGCGTTTCGGTGCTCAAAGACGCGTCGTCGGCTGCGATTTACGGTATGGATGCCTCGGCTGTCATTATCGTGACGACCAAAAGGGGCAAGGCCGCTCCGGCCAAGATCTCCTACACCGGCACTTTCGGTTTGAGCCAGAATGCCGTAATGCTCGAAATGCTCGACGGTCCGGGGTATGCCTATTGGTATAACAAAGCCCGTGAAATGGACGGAGACACGCCGATTTTCACGCAGCGCCAGATCGACATGATGCTCAACGGCGATCCGAGCGACGGCTGGGGCAATACGAACTGGTATGAAAAGACTTTCGGTACGGGGTACAACCAGTCGCACAACCTCAATGTGACGGGCGGCAACGAGCGGATCAAGTACTTTACTTCGATCGGTTACTTCGATCAGGAGGGCAATGTGAAGAATTTCTCGTTCGACCGTATTAATATCCGTTCGAATATCGAAGCCAAGATCGCCAAGAACTGGACGATGGCCGTGGATCTGGCCGGTCGTGTGCAGCGCAGCAATCGTCCCGGATTTTCGGGCGATCCCGCCGATTGGAACAATATCGCGCAGCAGGCTATGCGTGCGCATCCTTACGTGCCCGAAAATTATAACGGGCTGCCTGTTTCGACCAATACTTCGAGCGCTACCGTAAGTCCGCTTGCTTCTTCCGAGGAGTCGGGTTATGCAAAAAGCAATACGTTCTATTTTCAGTCGAATGTTTCGCTTAAGTATGATTTTCCTTTCCTGAAGGGTTTGTCTGCGAAATTCATGGTGGCCTATGACTATTCGCAGACCTATTCCAAGATTTATTCCACGCCTTTCCGTACGATGGTTGCAACGCTTCCCACGACTCTTGACGGCAATATTTCCTATGCCGAAAACTGGGATTCGCGTAAAAAATCCGAAAATTCGCTGACGGAGGGGCTTACGCGCAACACGCAGATTACGACTAACGCTTCGCTTAATTATGCCAACACCTTCGGGAAGCATAATGTTTCTGCAATCCTGCTGATGGAGACCTACTCTAACGACGGCAATAATTTCAGCGCTTACGGAGAAGGATTTTCGATCAAGGAACTTGCCGAACTCAAATACGCCAGCATTCCCGACAAGATGTCGATCAACGGTATGAGCTCCGTTGCGCGCAAAGCCGGTTTCGCGGCCCGTGTCAATTACGATTATGCCAATAAGTATCTTGTCGAATTGTCGTGCCGGTATGATGGCAGTTATTTGTTCGGCGGTATGGTTGATGGAAAACGCTGGTCTCCTTTCCCTGCCGCATCGGTCGGTTGGAGAATATCTAATGAGCCTTGGTTCGATTCCAAAGCGATCGACAATTTGAAGTTGCGTGCAAGTATCGGTCTTACGGGTACGACGGGTATCAGCGCTTATTCGTATTTGAATACATTAGGCTTTCTGGATACTCCGGCCGTTGTCCTCGGAGGCGTCGGTGTCGACGGAATGCTTACTTCGAGTTTGGCGAATGAGAATCTGACATGGGCGAAGAATCTGCAATATAACGGAGGATTCGACCTGTCCATGTGGGGCGGCAGACTGGGTGTTGAGTTCGATGTATTCTATAAATACATCTATGATATTCTGAGTGGTGTGACTGCCACTTATCCCAGCTCTTTCGGCGGTTATTATCCGAAGTATGAAAACAGCAATAAACAAGCTCATAAGGGTTTTGAGATTACGTTGAGCCACCGTAACCGTGTCGGAGATTTCAATTACAACGTGAGTCTGACCGGTACATACACCAAGCGTAAATGGCTGCACTATAACGATGCCGCCAATACGCCCGATTGGCTCAAGCTTACGGGTAAGGAGGTCGGCGCCCAGGTCGGCTTTATCTCCGCCGGTTTGTTCCAGAGCCAGGAGGAGATCGACAATTCTCCGACGATTGTGGGTAAAGCCGTTCGTGTGGGCGATATTAAGTATGTCGATCGCAACGGCGACGGTGTGATTTCCTATGAACAGGACCGCGGTTATGTCGGGGCCGCCGCTTATCCCAAATTTGTGGGAGGCCTTTCTTTTTCGGGTGATTGGAAAGGCATTGACCTCTCTTTCCTGTTTCAGGCAGGCTTGGGCCGGGATGTGGCTCTGACGGGTGTGTACAGCGGAGGAATCATGGACAACACGCAGATGACCAAGCCGTTCTATCACGGAGGCAATTCGCCGAAATACCTTGTGGAGAACTCTTGGCGGGAAGATAACACCAATGCCGAATTTCCGCGCCTGAGTATCGTGCAGGCCAGTTCGAATAATGCCTATTCTTCGACTTTCTGGTATCGCAGCGGCGATTATCTGCGTCTGAAGAATTTGCAGATCGGATACACCTTCCCGCAGAAATGGATGAGCCGGATCGGTATCGACCGTCTGCGTATCTATTTCGAAGGACAGAACCTTTGGACTGTCAGTGAACTGACCAAATTCAACATTGATCCTGAACAGCCCGGTGTGTCGAACGGTTATTATCCGCAGCAGCGTATCTTCTCGTTCGGTGTAAACTTGGCATTCTAACATGAAAAACGGAGAAATTATGAAAACAGGAATTAAAATAGCCATGATGTCGTTGCTGACGTTCTCTTTAGTCGGTTGCAACGATTTCCTCGATACCACGCCGCATGACAGTATCTCGGACAAGGTGGTTTGGAACGATATACACACGGCGACGCTTTACCTTAACGGTTTTTATCCGTATATTGACCGTTACGGACAGTTCGGCTCCGCTCAGTTTCAAGGTAATCTGACCGAGGGACTTACCGAAACTTTCAAATACGGTTCGTACGTTCCGGGCAATAAGGCCGGAGACTCCAATAATTATGTGTTTACGCCTGAAACGATGTCGTCGACGGGCAACCTGCTCGATGCGTGGACGGGTGGATATGAGCGTATCCGCCGTATCAATGAGTTCTTGGAATCCATGCGGAAGCATTCCACGTTCTCGGCGGAAGAGAATGCTAAACTTGAGGCGCAGGCCCGTTTTTTCCGCGCATTCGTCTATTTTCAGTTGGCCAAACGGCATGGAGGGGTAATCCTCTATACGGATATGAATCTCCAGAAGAATAAAGACCGCAGCTCTGCCTCCGAGACCTGGGATCTGATTGCCTCGGACCTCAAGTATGCGGCTTCGGTATTGCCGGTGCGCTGGGACGCGGCCAACAAGGAGCGTGTGACGCGCGGCGCGGCTTGGGCCATGCTTGCACGGACGATGCTTTATGCCGAACGCTGGCAGGATGCCAAAGACGCGGCGGATTCGGTTTTCAAGTTGCAGGTCTATTCTTTGACCGATAAGTACGAGGATGCTTTCAAAGGGGGGAATAGTGAGTCGATTCTCGAATACAACTATCTGGTAACGGGTCCCAATCATACTTTCGATAACGACTATGTTCCTTACGGCGATATGGACAACGACGGAGGTAAAGGCTGCCCGACGCAGGAGATGGTCGAATCGTATCAGTCGAAGGACGGCAAAACCGTAGATTGGAGCAAATGGCACGGCGAGACGACCGAGTTGCCTCCTTACGATCAGCTGGAACCCCGTTTCGCTGCGACGGTTCTTTATCACGGAGCGCAATGGAAGGGGCATACAATGACCAACAGCGTTGGAGGTACTTACGGGCAGTATATGGATTATCGTAGCGACACCTATCCGAAGGGACGTACTACTACCGGTTATTATCTGCGCAAATACCTCGATGAAAGCCACACCGATTTTTCGGTTATCAAGGTCAGCACGCAGACTTGGGTGGAACTTCGTCTGGCTGAAATTTACCTCATCCGTGCCGAGGCGAACTATCGTTTGGGTGCTTCGGGGGCCGCTTTGGAGGATGTCAATGCCGTGAGACAGCGTCCCGGTGTGAATCTGCCCGCTCTTTCGGGCCTTTCGGGGAACGATCTTTTCAAAGCGATACGTCAGGAACGCAAGATCGAGCTGGCGTATGAAGGGCACCTCTATTGGGACATGCGTCGCTGGAAACTCGCCGACAAGGAGTATAACGGTTACCGTGTGCACGGACTGAAGATCACGCCGCATCAGGGCGCTTTCAAATTCGAGTATGTGGATTGTGATTTGCAGGACCGTAAATTCCTGGCGAAGACCTACGTATTCCCGATTCCTTACGATGAGTTGGCGAACAACTCGGCTATCGAACAGTATGACGAGTGGAAATAAATCTTGAATTACAATTATGAAAAATACCATATTTTCTTTCCTGACGGCGGCCGGTCTGCTCTTTGCGGGCTGTCACCAGCCCGACGAGCTGTTGCCTTCCGTGTCGCGTAACGGCATCAACAGCGTAACCGCCCAATTCGTAAAGAACAATAGCGAGGGGGCAGCCGAATTTTACGGCGAATTCAAAGGATATCCGGCGGAGGGCAGCGATGAGATCACGGTCGAGATTCCGTGGTTTTATCCGGAGAGCAGCGATGATGTCGTGAGCGGTAAGATGCTCGACAAAATGCGCATCAGCCTGAATCTCGATGACAATGTTACGGTGGACCCTGCGGTCCTTTATATGAATTTGAACGAGGACAACTATGTTACGGTTACCGATCAGCTCAAGCAAAAGAAGGTTTATAAAGTCAGGGGGCGGATCGTGAAGAGCAAAGCCTGTCTGCTGGAGGAACTGTCGCTTCCGTCGCAGGGTTTGAACGCCATCATTGATCAGGAAACCAAAGAGGTGTCGCTGATCGCAGCCGGTAATATCGAACCTTGTACGGGAACCTACCGGCTTTCGTATCATGCTACGATTTCACCCGATCCGGCAACGACGGTTATCGACTGGAATGCGTCGCCCAAGCTGACCGTCACTGCGTATGACGGGGTAAGCAAGACGGTTTACACCGTTAAGAAAGAGGTTCCGGCGAAGGTTCCGACCGGTATTCGTTCGGGCAGTCAGAAGAACCTGTTCGTTTCCGAAACGTTCAAGACTGATTACGGAATGAGCGGAACGACGAATTATACGCTGGGCATTTTGGGCGATCACTTGCTTATTTGCTCCGGCGAGAGCGAGATCGTTTATGTCAACAAGCTTACCGGTGTCAAGGCCGGAACGGTGAATATGGGCGGCATCAATCTCGGTGGAGGCGCTATCACTTCGGATGAAGCCAACCATATCGTGATGTGTTCGATTGCCGCCAACGGTGCGTCGCAGACCATTTATCGTCTGGATCATGTTACCGATACCCCGAAGGAGGTCATGACCTGGTCGAATGCCACGGGCGGTAAGATCGGCAGCAAGATTTCGATCAAGGGCGATATAGACGCAGACGCCGTCGTCACGATCAACTGCTGGGCTTGGGCAAGTCCTGCAAACTGGAGTTCGTTCGTCCGTATCATTGTGACCGATGGCGTTTGGGGTACTCCCGAAAAGGTTACGATTGCGGGTTGCGGACTCTGGAACGGCGGCAATGTCGATGTGGAATATCTGTCGACGGATATTACCGGACCTTATTTCAAAGCCAGCTATTCGACCAATGGGGCGGAGTGGATCGACGGAGTGACCAATTCGCGTGTGGCATTTATCGACAAAGGCGCGAACGACGCCAATTCGAATTTTGCCAATGTGTCGTGCGCCGTCTTCAATAAGAGTCCGTTCGTCGCCGTGTTCGGCGGTTCGCACTTCGCTTACAGTGCATCGCGTGCCATCCTGCTCGATGTCGGAGACCGCAATCTCTTCACTGGGACGTTCGACAATACGAAAGCCAAGATCTATGCGTCGACGCCTAAATATTTGGCTGTTTCCGGAACGGCGAGCTGCGATATCCTGCTGAGCCAGTCGTCTGACGGTTATTATCTCTATCTTTACTGGATCGGCGGAAATACCAACTATATCCGTGCCGAACAGTGGGATTGTGTCGACAAGTAACATCCCTTTTGCCTGCATCCCTCTGACCGGGGATGCAGGTCCTAAAACAAGCATAATTTTGAAGATGAAAAAGAATGTCAAATGGTTTGCGGCGGTTCTGGCGGCGTTGACGCTGGGATACGGGGCTGTTTCGTGCGGTTCGGATTCGAAGGAACCCGAATGGGAGTGGCCCGATCCCGACCCCGATCCCGATCCGGAGCCGGGGGTGGAGAAACCCCGGTTCATCTGGGTCGATGCCGCCGCCAACTTTCCCGATTTCGCCAACAGCAAGGAGAATATACTGCGCGATCTGACCAAGGCCCGGGAGGCCGGATTCACCGATATTGTAGTCGATGTGCGACCTACTACCGGCGACGTGCTTTTCCGTACGTCGGTGGTCGATCAGGTGGAGTGGCTCGGCGCATGGCTGCCGGGCGGATATTCCAAAGTCGAACGCACGGCTACATGGGACTACTTGCAGGCGTTTATCGACGCCGGAAAGTCGCTCGACCTGCGCATTCACGCCGCGATCAATACCTTTACGGGGGGCAACCAGACTTCGCTGGGCGGCGCCGGAGTCGTTTTTCGGGAGGAGGCCAAGCGGGCATGGACGACCGATCTGAATTTGGCGGGCGGCATTACGAACATCATGTCCACTTCGCAGTCCGCCAAGTTCTTCAATCCGGTATTGCCCGAAGTGCAGGAGTATCTCTGTTCGATGCTCAAGGACCTCGCGGCCTATGACGGACTGGCGGGAATCTTCCTCGACCGGGGGCGCTTCGACGGATTTACCAGCGATTTCTCGAATTATACGCGCAAGGAGTTCGAAAAGTATATCGGCCGGTCGGTTGCCAGCTTCCCCGCCGACATTCTGCCTGCGGGCCATACTTCGGGCATACCCTCGCCGGAGCCTGTGCATATGAAACAGTGGCTCGAATTCCGGGCGAAGGTGATTCACGACTTTATGGAGAAGGCGCGCGCCGCCGTCAAGTCGGTCAATCCGTCGGTCAAGTTCGGCGTATACGTCGGGGGCTGGTATGCCAGCTACTATGATGTGGGCGTCAATTGGGCCAGCCCCGATTACGACACTTCGTCCAAATTTTCATGGGCTACGAAAAAATATATGGATTACGGCTATGCTGACCTGATGGACCAGATGCTGATCGGGGCCTATGCCTCTCCGGCGCGTGTTTACGGCACGACCGAATGGACCATGCAGGGATTCTGCCTGCTGGCGAAGGAGCGTACGATGGGAGCGTGCCCGATAGTGGCCGGCGGCCCCGACGTGGGAAACTGGGATGCCGACGACAAGGTGCCGCAGGAGGAGGAGAACCGGGCCATCACCGCCTCGGTCGCCGCCTGCATCAATGCCTGCGACGGTTATTTCCTGTTTGATATGATTCACCTGAAAAAAGCCGATCAGTGGTCTTATGTCAAGACCGGTATCGACGGCGTAATTAAAAAAGACTGATTGTGAAACGCATCGTAATATTGTTTTTGGCCGCCCTTTTCGCGGCATCCGGCGCTTCGGCGCAGAAATTCCATAACGCCTACTACGATACCCGCCGTGCGGCCCACGACGAAGAGGGGCTGCAACAGGGGGCGATCGTCTTTCTCGGCAACAGCATTACCGAGCAGGGGTGGTGGAGCCTGCTGCTCAAACGCGGCGACGTCGAGAACCGCGGCATCGGCGGCGACAATACCTTCGGCATGATCGACCGTCTGCCCGACATCCTGAAAAGCAAGCCCCGCAAAATCTTCCTGATGGCGGGCATCAACGACCTGACGGGCGGACAGCCCGTCGATACGATCGTGATGAACATCACCCGCATGGCGGACATGGTGCACGAGGCCGTTCCCGGCTGCCGGCTCTATATTCAGAGCGTGCTGCCGGTCAATACCCGGCGGCTGGCCTATCCCGGACTCAAGGGGCATAATCCGCAGGTGCGGACGCTCAATGCGCGGTTGGTGCAGTTGTGCGACGCCAAGCCGTGGTGTACGTTCGTCGATCTGGTGCCGCTGCTTTCCGATGCCGACGGCGAACTGCGCATCGACCTGACGAAGGACGGAATCCACCTCCACCCCGTGGGGTATGTGATCTGGACCGATTACCTCAAGAAACAGAAATACCTGAAATAACACGTCTTGCAGATGGAAAAGCGAGCTTATGCGGTCGATTTGCTGCGAGGGTTGGCTATCGTGGGAATGGTGCTGTCGGGACAGATCCTATGGCACGCCGAACTTCCTGCATGGCTGTTCCATGCGCAGGTGCCGCCACCGTCGTTCCGTTTCGATCCGTCGGTGCCGGGAATTACGTGGGTCGATCTGGTCTTCCCGTTTTTCCTCTTCTCGATGGGGGCCGCTTTCCCGCTGGCCCTGCGTAAGCGGCTGGAGCAGCGGGGTGAATCGGTGGCGTTGATCCTGACGGTCGTGGTGCGCAGGTGGGCGTTGCTGGCGCTTTTCGCCGTTGCCCTCGCCAACCTGCGTTCCGGGGTGACGGGAACGCTGCCGGGATGGGGTTCCTCGCTGCTGCAACTGGCGGGCTGGGGCTGTTTTTGTGCGCTCTTCATGCGCATTGACCGGTTTTCGGACCGGCAGAACCGCATGGTCTGTCTGTCCGGCGTCGCCGGCATCGCAGCCCTGCTGGCGGCCGCCCGGTGGGGCTGGGGGCTGCCCGTCTCGGCGGAGCGGAGCGACGTCATCATTCTGGTCCTTGCAAATATGGCGCTCTTCGGCAGCCTGGTGTGGCTCTATACGCGGAACAACCTGCTGGCGCGCCTGGGGGTGCTGGCGCTGCTGGCGGCCCTGCGTCTGGGCAGCGGCGTCGAAGGTTCGTGGAACGAAGCGTTGTGGAACTGGTCGCCTGTGCCGTGGCTTTTCCGCTTCGACTACCTGAAATACCTTTGTATCATCATTCCCGGCACGATTGCGGGAGACCGTATCTATGAATGGATGACGCACGGCGGCGAAGATGCGCCGGGGGCGTCCCGGCGGCGTGAGGTCTGGACCCTCGTCCTGCTCGTGACGCTGATATGTCTGAATATGTGGGGGCTTTTCGCACGGCAGCTGGTCGTGAATCTCGTGGCGGGCGTCCTGCTCTGTCTCCTGCTCCGGCGTCTGCTGCGTGGAGACGGTTCCGCGACCGGAAGACTGCACCGTTCGCTTTTCGGCTGGGGCTTTTTCTGGCTGGGGCTGGGACTGGCGCTGGAGGCGTTCGAGGGGGGCATCAAGAAGGATTACGCGACGTTCAGCTATTTTTTCGTCACCTCCGGGCTGGCTTCGTTTGTCCTGATCGCCGCCGGAATCGCGATGAGGCGGCTGAATGTGCGTTTTTCGGCGCTGGTCAAATGCGGGCAGAATCCGATGGTGGCCTACACGGCGGCCGGATTCCTCATCATGCCCCTGCTGACGCTGCTGCATCTGTCGTCCTGTTTGCAGGCCTTTGCCGAGCTATGCCCGTGGATGGGCGTGGCGCGGGGCGTGCTGGTCACGGCCGCGGTTATGGCCGTTACGGTCTTTTTTACGAACCGCAGGCTTTTTTGGAGAACCTGAATTTGAACTTTAAATAAATGAGTTATGCGAATAAAAGGAACTTTTCTCGACGAAATCAGCCATGATATTCCCCATCAGAATTGGGGCGAAGCCGAATGGGACCGTGATTTCGGCTACATGCGCGAAGCAGGCATCGACACCGTGATCCTGATCCGCTGCGGTTACCGCCGCTGGCAGACTTTTCCCTCGCGGGTGCTCACGGCCGAGGAGGGGTGTTACGAACCTCCCGTCGATCTGGTCGATATGTTCCTGCGCCTGAGCGACAAGTGGGGGATGAACTTCTGGTTCGGACTCTACGATTCGGGCAAGTACTGGGACCGCGGCGAATACGAACAGGAGGTGGCGCTGAACAAGCGTGTGATCGACGAGGCGTGGAGTCGTTACGGGCATTGCAAATCCTTTGCGGGATGGTATATTTCGCAGGAGTGCAGCCGCAATACCGGCAAGATCGTCGATCTGTATGCGAGTCTGGGACGCTATTGCAAGGAGGTTTCCGGCGGTCTTCCGACCATGATTTCCCCTTATATTGATGGCAGCAAGAACGTCAGCCAGTACAATGCGTCGACTTCGAAGGAGAACGTTGTGACGCTCGAAAGCCATGAGCGCGAATGGGACGCCATCTTTGCCGGAATCCAAGGCGCCGTGGATATCGTCGCCTTTCAGGACGGCCATGTGGAGTATGACGAACTGGTCGATTTCCTGAAAGTCAACAAGAAACTGGCCGACCGTTACGGACTGGAGTGCTGGACCAATTCCGAGACCTTCGACCGCGATATGCCGATCAAGTTCCTGCCGATCAAATGGGAGAAGCTGCGGCTCAAGATGGGGCTGGCGGCTCAAGCCGGTTACCGGAACGCCATTACGTTCGAGTTCTCGCACTTTATGAGTCCGCAGTCGGCCTACCTGCAGGCGGGGCACTTGTACGACCGCTATATGGAGTATCTGAAAACCTTGGAATAGAGATCCGATGAACGGACATAACCTTAAACCGGGCGGTTTTGCGGCAGCGCTGGCCGTGCTGATCGCAGTCGTGCTGGCGTCCTGCTCCCCGAAGGGTGCGTCGGGCGGCGACGCGGCTTGCGGCCTGTCGGACGAGGATTTCAGAACCGAAGGCATCCTCGAAGCGATTCCTGTCCGCGCGACGTTTCTCGACGAGGTGAGCTGGGACATTCCCCACCAGAACTGGGGCGTCAGGGAGTGGGACGCCGATTTCCGGGCGATGAAAAACATGGGGATCAATACTGTGGTGCTGATCCGCGCCGGGCTGGGACGGTGGATCGCCGCGCCGTTCGAGTGCCTGCTCGAAAGCGAGGAGGTGTACTATCCACCGGTCGATCTGGTGGAGATGTTCCTCACGCTGGCCGACAAATACGGCATGGCGTTCTATTTCGGCATGTACGATTCGGGCAAATACTGGCAGGAGGGGCTCTTCCGGCGCGAGATAGACCTGAACCTGAAACTGATCGACGAGGTGTGGGCCAGATACGGACATCACAAGTCGTTTCAGGGGTGGTATCTGTCGCAGGAGATCAGTCGCCGGACCAAAAACATGTCGCGCATCTATGCGGAAGTGGGCCGCCATGCCAAGGCGGTTTCGGGCGGTCTGAAAACGATGATTTCGCCCTACATCCACGGCATCAAGACCGATCAGGTGATGGCGGGCGACAAGGCCCTTTCGGTCGAAGAGCACCGCCGCGAGTGGAACGAGATACTGGGCAATGTCGCCGGAGCGGTGGACATCCTCGCGTTTCAGGACGGGCAGGTCGATTACCGCGAGTTGTACGATTATCTGGTGGTGAATAAGGCGCTGGCCGACAAATACGGCATGGAGTGCTGGACCAACATCGAGTCGTTCGACCGCGACATGCCGATCCGCTTCCTGCCGATCAAATGGGAGAAACTGCTGCTGAAGCTGGACGCCGCACGGCGGGCCGGGATGCAGAATGTCATCACGTTCGAATTCTCGCACTTTATGAGTCCCAATTCGGCCTATCCGCAGGCGGGACATCTTTACGATCGCTACTGCGATTATTTTAAAATCGACAACCCTTACCGGAAACGGTGAATGCTCCATGAAACAGCGCGCTGACATATCGTACATGCTCTTTCTTGCGGTCACGGCTGCCGTGGGCGGACTCCTGTTCGGATACGACACGGCCGTGATTTCGGGCACCGTCGAGCTGGTGACGGCCCGCTTCGGGCTGGACAGCCTGCAACAGGGGTGGTATGTGGGGTGTGCGCTGGCCGGCTCGATCGCCGGCGTACTCTGTGCGGGCGTGCTGAGCGACCGGCTGGGACGCCGGCGGACGATGCTCGTCTCGGCCGTGCTGTTCACGGTGTCGGCCGTGGGATGTGCCCTTTGCGTCGATTTCACGCAGCTGGTCGTCTACCGGATCGTGGGCGGGCTGGGCATCGGCGTCGTTTCGATCGTCTCGCCGCTTTACATCTCCGAGGTGTCGGCGGCGCGCCGCCGGGGCATGCTGGTCTCGTTTTACCAGCTGGCAGTCACGATGGGATTTCTGGCGGCCTATACGGTCAATTACCTGCTGCTCCGCATGGGACAGACCGCCGGTTTCGAAACGGCGTGGGTGCAGCGGATCTTCGTCGATGAAGTGTGGCGGGGCATGTTGGGGGCCGAAACCCTTCCGGCGCTGCTTTTCTTCGTCATCATCTTCTTCATTCCCGAAAGCCCGCGCTGGCTGGCGCTTCGCGGACGGACGGACCGCGCTCTGCGTGTGCTCGGCCGCATCAACGGCGACCGGGCGGAAGCCGCCGCGGAACTTGCGGCCATCGAAACGGCCGTCGGCGGCGGGCAGACCCCGCAGTGGCGGCTCCTTCTGTCGAAAGGCATCCGGACGGCGGTGCTTGTCGGCACGGCGATCGCCATTCTCGGACAGTTCATGGGCGTCAATGCCGTACTTTACTACGGGCCGTCGATTTTCGAGCGGGCCGGATGGTCGGGCAGCGACTCGCTGTTCGCCCAGATACTGGTCGGAGCGGTCAATATGCTGACGACGGTGCTGGCACTGGCGATCATCGACCGCGTCGGGCGTAAGAAGTTGGTTTACTGGGGTGTGTCGGGCATGGCGCTGTCGCTGCTGCTTATCGGGACCTGTTTCCTGACCGGGGAGCGGCTCGGACTGCCGGACGGCGTGCTGCTGGCGGCGTTCCTATGCTATGTTTTCTGCTGCGCCATCTCCGTCTGCGCCGTGGTATGGGTGCTTTTGTCGGAGATGTATCCGATTCGTGTGCGCGGCGTGGCGATGTCGATCGCGGGGTTCTCGCTTTGGACGGGGACCTATCTGGTCGGGCAGCTTACGCCGTGGATGCTCGCGAATCTGACGCCGGCGGGGACTTTTTTCCTCTTCGCCGCGATGTGCGTGCCTTATATGCTGCTGATATGGAAGGCGGTGCCGGAGATGTCGGGCCGCACGCTCGAAGAGATCGAACGATACTGGACAAGGTAACAATATAAATAAGATAAGATTATGGACTTCAAAAGATTAGCGGAACAGTACAAAACCGAATTGCTGGATGGTGTACTGCCTTTTTGGCTCGAAAAATCACAAGATAGGGAATTCGGCGGCTATTTTACGTGTCTCAATCGTGACGGCAGCGTCTACGATACCGACAAATTCATCTGGTTGCAGGGTCGTGAAGTGTGGATGTTCGCCATGCTCTATAACAAGGTGGAGCGTCGTCCCGAATGGCTCGAATGCGCCGTGCAGGGAGCCGAGTTCCTGCGTAAATACGGCCACGACGGCAACTACAACTGGTATTTTGCGCTGACGCGCGAAGGCCGCCCGTTGGTGCAGCCCTATAATATTTTCTCCTATACGTTCGCGGCGATGGCTTTTGCGCAGGTCGCCGTTGCGACGGGCAGCGACGAATACGCCCTGATCGCCAAGCGGACTTTCGACCGGATTCTGGAGAAACGCGCCAATCCCAAAGGCGAGTGGTGCAAGGCTTATCCCGGAACGCGTTCGCTCAAGAGTTTCGCTCTGCCGATGATCCTCTGCAACATGGCGCTGGAGATCGAGCCGATGATCGACAAGCAGTTGCTGGCCGACACGATCGGGGAGTGCCTGCACGAAGTGATGGAGGTGTTTTACCGGGAAGAGCTGGGGCTGATCGTCGAGAATGTCACGGAGGACGGACAGCTTTCCGATACGTTCGAGGGCCGTCAGATGAATCCCGGACATTCGCTCGAAGCGATGTGGTTCATCATGAACCTCGGCGTGCGTCTCGACGACCGTGCGCTGATCGACAAAGCGGTGAGAATCGCGCTCAATACCGCCGAATACGGCTGGGACAAGGAGTACGGCGGCATTTTCTATTTTCTGGACCGCAAGGGCGCGCCCCGCGTGGAGCTGGAATGGGATCAGAAGCTCTGGTGGGTGCATATCGAATCGGCGATCGCGATGATCAAGGGCTATCAGCTGACCGGGTCGAAGGAGTGTCTGGAGTGGTTCGGGAAACTGCACGAATATACGTGGGCGCATTTCAAGGACGCGGAGCATCCCGAATGGTTCGGTTACCTGAACCGCCGCGGCGAGGTGCTGCTGCCGCTCAAGGGCGGAAAATGGAAGGGATGTTTCCATGTGCCGCGCGGGCTGTTCCAGTGCTGGCAGATTCTCGAACAATGCAAGCAGCGTTAAAATACGGAACGATGAAAAGATATTTACTGACAATTCTGTTGTCGCTGTGGTGCGTCTGCGCATGGGCCGCGGGCAGCGTCACAGTCAGGGGGCGCGTCCTTTGCGGCGGCCGGGGCGTGGAAGGCGTCTGGGTCTCCGACGGCGAAGAGTTCGCGCGCACGGACAAAAGAGGAAATTACAGCCTGGAAGCCGGTGCGGACAACCGCTTCGTCTTCGTTTGCGTGCCTGCGGGCTACGACGCTCCGGTGGAAAAGGGCGTGGTGCGCTATTTCCACCCGCTGCCTGCCGAGGGCAAATCCTGCGATTTCACGCTGCTCCGCCGTGCGGGCGACGACTCGCGGTACGGGTTCATCGCCATCGCCGATCCGCAGATATGGGCGCCGAAGGAGTTTGCGAAACTCGCGGCGGCGGCCGACGACATCGCCGCCACGGTCCGCAGTTACGGCGGTATGCCTTTCCACGGCATTTGCTGCGGCGACATCGTGTCGCACGACCATTCGCTTTACGGCCGGTACAACGAGGTGATGGAGCGTACGGGAATTACGTTCCGCAACGCGATGGGCAACCACGACATGGAGGTCTACGGACGCTCTTACGAAACCTCCTTCTCGAAGTTCGAGGAGATGTACGGCCCGGTCTACTATTCGTTCGACGTCGGACGCATCCACTACGTGGTGCTCGACGACAACTTCTTCATCGGGCGCGACTATTTTTACATCGGCTATCTCGAAGAGCGGCAGATGCGCTGGCTCGAAAAGGACCTTGCCCGCGTGCAGCCCGGTTCGACGGTGGTCGTCTGCCTGCATATTCCTTCGACCTGCGAGGAGCAGGACCGCAAGCAGTTCCGCTACGACCGTGCCGGATCGACGATGACCAACCACAGGGGGCTTTACGAAATTCTGAAACCCTACCGGGCGCATATCATTTCGGGCCATACCCATACGACCTTCAACCAGTCCATCGCCCCCGGTCTCTACGAGCATGTGACACCCGCCTTGAGCGGCGCATGGTGGCAGGGACCGCTCTGCACCGACGGCACGCCCGCCGGGTACGGCGTCTATGAGGTGAACGGCGACCGGATCGACTGGTATTACAAATCGACGGGTTATCCGGCGGATTACCAGATGAAAATTTACAGCGGCCGCGAATATCCCCAGTTCGAAGGGTACGCCGTGGCCAACGTCTGGGCCAGCGACCCGGCGTGGGAGGTCGAATTTACGATCGACGGCGTGCCGGTCGGTCCCGCCGAGCGGTTTCAGGCTTACGATCCCGCCGCGAAACAGCTCTATTCCGACACCAGTCAGATGGACCATAAATGGATTTACCCTTCGATTTCGGACCACTATTACCGCGTCGCGCTGCCCGAAGGGGCGAAGCGCGTCGAGGTGTCGGCTACGGACCGCTTCGGGCGGATCAGCCGGGCCGCAGTCGATTTAAAATAAGCGACCGAATATGAGATTTACCGGACTGAAATATTTGCAGCTGCTGGCGTGCTTGGGGCTGTTTGCATGCGGTTCCGCCGAGCGTTACGACGTGGTGATCGTCGGCGGGGGAGCGAGCGGAACGGCGGCCGGACTGCAAGCGGCCCGCATGGGGGCGCGAACCTTGATCGAGGAGGAGTTCGACTGGCTCGGCGGCATGCTCACCTCGGCGGGCGTGAGCGCCACTGACGGCAATTACCGCCTGCGCGGCGGCATCTGGGACGAGTTCCGGACGGAACTGGCCCGGCATTACGGTTGCGATTCGGCCTTGATGACGGGGTGGGTCAGCAACGTGCTGTTCGAACCCTCGGTGGGCGACAGCATTTTCAAGCGGCTCGTCGCCAGGGAGCCGAATCTCACCGTGTGGTACCGTTCGGCGGCCGAGACGGCCGAGCGCGAAAAGGATGTATGGCGGCTGGGCGTCCGGCGGGACGGCCTGCTCCGGCAGGTCGAGGCCGACGTGCTCGTCGATGCGACGGAGCTGGGCGACGTCGCCCGGATGGCAGGCGTCCCTTATGATGTCGGCATGGATTCGTCGGCCGTCACGCACGAGGATATTGCCCCGGCCGAAGCCAACGGCATCGTGCAGGACCTGACTTATGTCGCCGTATTGAAGGATTATGGCCGCGACGTCACGATTCCGCGGCCCGACGGGTACGATCCGTCGCTTTTTGCCTGCTGCTGCGTGAACGATCTTTGCGTCGCTCCGAAGGAGCCGCATCGCATGTGGTCCCGCGAGATGATGATCACTTACGGAAAACTGCCCAACGGTAAATACATGATCAACTGGCCGATCGAGGGCAACGATTACTACGTGGACATGATCGACATGACGCCCGAAGAGCGGGCCGACGCCGTCCGCAGGGCCAAGAGTCATACGCTGTCATTCGTCTATTTCCTTCAGCATGAGCTGGGATTCAATACGTTGGGATTGGCCGACGACGAGTTCCCTACGGACGACCGGCTGCCGTTCATTCCCTATCACCGCGAGTCGCGGCGCATTCACGGTGCCGTGCGTTTTACGCTCAACGACATCACCGACCCCTACGCCGGAACGCTTTACCGTACGGCGGTCGGCGTGGGCGATTATCCGGTCGACCAGCATCATACCCGTTATTCGGGCTGGGACGATCTGCCCGACCTCTATTTCCATCCCATTCCCTCGTACGGTTTTCCGCTGGGCATCGTGATTCCCGCAGGATTTCCGGGGTTGCTCGTAGCCGAAAAATCGGTTTCGGTAACCAACCTCGTCAATGGCTCCACGCGCCTGCAACCCGTCGTGTTGCAGATCGGGCAGGCAACGGGAGCCTTGGCGGCGTTGGCCGCGGCGGCGGGCGTCGATCCGTCCGAAGTTGCGGTGCGCAGGGTGCAGGAGGCGGTGCTCGATGCGGGCGGCTACCTGCTGCCGTACCTCGACCTGCCGGCCGGTGATCCGCGTTTCAAGGCGATGCAGCGGATCGGCGTGACCGGAATCCTCAAGGGGCGCGGAGCCAATGTCGGCTGGGAGAACCAGACTTGGTTCGACGCCGATCGGACGATCGCGGAATCCGAACTGCGCGAAGGACTGCGTGAAGTCTATCCGTCGGTACGCTCCTCCGTTCGGGAAACGCCGGTCGACGGGGCGCTCCTGACGGCGATGCTGACCGAAGCGCTCGGCAAGCCGGCCGGGGACATTGCGGCGCAGACGGAGCGCGCCGCCGCCGGACTGCTCTCCGGTTACGATCCGGCGCGTCCGCTCACGCGACTCGAATGCGCGCTGCTGATCGACGCGGTGGCCGATCCTTTCCATGCGGCCGAAGTCGATATTTACGGAAACTACAAACGAAAATAGCTTTTAATTTTCCATGAAAAAACTGCTGACTGTATGCCTGCTGGCCTTTGCCGCGGCAGGTGCGACCGGCTGTCGGAGTGCCGCCGAGGGGGTGAAACCCAAACTGATGTGGCTCGACTGTTCGGCCAACTGGGTGCGTTTCAGTTACCCCGATTCGATCCGTTATTATGTGAACAAGTGCCGGGAGGCCGGCATGACGGCGCTGGTGCTCGACGTCAAGGGCACTTCGAGCGAAGTGGTGTATCCCAGCGAATATGCGCCGCAAGTTCGTGAGTGGAAGGGATTTACCCGTCCCGATTTCGACTTTGTGGGAACTTTCGTCGATGCCGCGCACGATGCCGGACTGGAGATTTACGGTTCGTTCAACACCTTTGCCGAAGGCAACGGCGTATTCCGCCGCGGACTGATCTACGACGGTCATCCCGAATGGCAGGCCGTGAACTATGTTCCCGGCAAGGGATTGATGCCCCAGCTGGAGATTCCGGGCAAGAAGGTGCTGTTCGCCAATCCCGCGCTTCCTGCCGTTCAGGATCACGAAATCGCCATTTTCAAGGAGGTGGCGCAGAAGTACGATTTCGACGGCCTGCTGCTCGACCGCGGCCGTTATGACAATATCCAGTCCGACTTTTCGGATTTCTCACGCAGAGAATTCGAGGCCTATATCGGGAAAAAACTGGATCGTTTTCCGGAGGATGTCTATGCGTGGGAGGAGGACGGCGACGGCGGCTGGAGACGTATCGACGGCCCTTATTTCAAACAGTGGATCGAGTGGCGCGCGTCGGTGATCTACAACTTCTTCAAACGCACCAAAGAGGAGCTGAAAGCCGTGAAGCCCGGTCTGAAATTCGGCGCTTATACGGGCGCGTGGTATCCGTCCTATTTCGAAGTGGGCGTCAATTGGGCCAGCAATACGTACGATCCTTCGCAGGACTTCGCATGGGCCACGCCCGAATATAAGAATTACGGATATGCCGAACTACTGGACATTTTCACCAACGGCAATTATTACTGGAACGTGACCGTCGACGAGTACCGCCGCAGCAACGGCCTGCATAAGAACGAGACCGACAGCGAGATGTCGAAAGGCGACCACCTCAGCGTTGAGGGCGGATGTCGCTATTCGCGCCGTCTGCTGGGCGGCAGGCCCTTCTTCGGCGGTATGTACGTCGAAGATTACAAACGCGATACGACCCGGTTCAAGCGGGCCGTGGAGATGAATCTCCGCGAGTCCGACGGGCTGATGGTGTTCGACATCGTACATATCATCAACCGCGACTGGTGGGGACCCTTGCAGCGGGCCGTCAGCGCCTATGAAGCGGAGGCGAAGCAATGAACCGACGGCTGATTTTCGCGGTGCTGGCGCTGTTGTGCGCCGGCGCTGTTTCCGCCCAGGAGCGGACAGAGGCGCCCGCCGCGTCGTCCGAGGTGCGCTATGTCGGACGTACGCAGACAAACGGCGGCGACGTGAGTTTCGACTGGAGCGGAACCTGTTTCGAGTGTCGTTTTACGGGCGGCTCGCTGGCGATGCGCGTTTCGGATACGAAAAAGAATTACTACAATCTGACCGTCGACGGCCGCGACGCCGGTGTTGTTACAACGTTCGGGACGGATTCGGTCGTGGTGCTGGCCGAGAAGCTGGGGCGCGGCGAACATACCGTGCGGATGCAGAAACGCACCGAAGGCGAGCAGGGGCGCACGACGATCCATGCCTTCCTGCTTGACAGGGGACGGCGTCTGCTGCCTGCGGCGCCCGCGCCCGGACGGCATATCGAATTTATCGGCAATTCGCTGACCTGCGGTTACGGGACCGAGGGGCTTTCGAAGGACGAGCCGTTCAAACCTCAAACCGAGAACTGCAACAAGGCGTATGCCTGCATCATCGCCCGTTATTTCGGCGCCGACTATACGCTGATCGCCCATTCGGGACGCGGCGCGGCACGCAATTACGGCGATAAGAACGCCACTTCGCAGAATACGATGGCCGACCGCATCGCCAATACGTTCGACGAGGCGGCGGAACCGGCGTGGGATTTCGCGGCGTCGCCGTACCGTCCCGATCTGGTCGTCATCAATCTGGGGTCGAACGACTTTTCGACCCTGCCGCATCCTTCGCGCGATGAGTTTGCGGCCGCCTATACCCGTATCCTGCAAACCCTGCGCGGCGCTTACGGCGACGAAATGCCGATCCTCTGCGTGGCGCCGCGCGTCAGCGAACCGGCCTTCACCTATATCCGCGACTTGTGTCAGTCCGGCGTCGTGCCGAACCTCCATTTCGCGGCTATCCTGCCCGGCTACTGCAACGACGGGAGCGAACTCGGATCGTCGGCCCATCCCAATTATGCGGGACATCGCAAGATGGCGATGCTGCTGATCCCCTACGTTTCGACGCTGACGGGGTGGGAGGCGGAGATCAAACCGATCGAATAGGCGTTTGGCCGTATCGCGGCTTTTTGCTGCTTTTGTCCTCGGTCAGGATCGTGAACTCCGGAATTTCACAATAACAAATTTATAGAAACAAAGGCGCAGAACGGGAGCAACAACCTCTGCGGCTGCAAAAAGTTGATCTGTCTTTATATCAATTCTAACCTAAACCTAAAAAGAACCGATGTCTGCAAATTCCCGAAAAGTGTCGCCGTTAGCATGGGTTCCCACGCTCTATTTTGCGATGGGACTCCCCTTCATTATCGTAAACATGGTGGCAACGCTGATGTTTCGAGGGCTGGGTATCGACGATGCCCGCATTACGCTTTGGACTTCGCTGATTATTTTGCCGTGGTCGCTCAAACCCTTTTGGAGTCCCCTGATGGAGATGTTCAGGACCAAGAAGTTCTGGGTCGTCACCACGCAGCTGGTTTCGGGGCTGGGACTTGCGCTGGTTGCCATGTCGCTTCCGTTTCCCAACTTTTTCCCTTACGTCATCGCCCTGATGACGGTTGTGGCTTTCAGCGGCGCGACACACGACATAGCCACCGACGGCGTCTATATCACCGAACTTTCCAAGGACTTGCAGGCTAAATTTATTGGTTGGCAGGGAGCCTTTTACAACATCGCCAAGGTCTTCGCCATGGGCGGATTGGTCTATCTGGCCGGTGCGCTTAAGGATCATGTCGGAATCGTGCAGGCGTGGATGGTCGTGATGGGCCTTTGCGGCGGCATTCTTTTTCTGCTGGGGCTGTACCACATCCGTATGTTGCCTTCAGGCGGCATCGCGACGGCCCATGCCGACAGTTTCGGCGGCGCCATGCGCGAAACGAAGCGCATCTTTCTAGAATTCTTCAAGAAGAAATATATCTGGATCTATTTCGCATTCATCCTTTTCTACCGCTTCGCCGAAGGTCTGGTCATCAAGATCGTACCGCTGTTCCTCAACGCTCCGCTCGATCAGCAGGGCATGGGGCTTACCGAACAGCAGATTGGACTTTATTACGGTACCTTCGGCGTGATCGCCTTCGTCGTGGGGTCCATTCTGGGCGGCTATTTCATTTCGTGGCTCAAACTGCGGCGTGCCTTGTTCCCGCTGGTCTGCATCTTCAACGTTCCGTTCGTGGTCTATGCGCTGCTGGCATGGTTTCAGCCTTCGAGTCCCGTGTTGATCTGTGCAGCCATCGTGTTCGAATATTTCAGTTACGGATTTGGCTTCGTGGGGCTTACACTCTTTATTATGCAGCAGGTGGCGCCTGGTTCGCACCAGATGGCTCACTATGCTTTCGGGTCGTCGCTTGCCAACCTTGGCGTGATGCTTCCGGGTATGATCAGCGGCTGGCTCTGCGACAGCTTGGGCGGTTATCACTACTTCTTCATGTGGGCGCTGCTGGCCACGGTTCCCGCCTTCCTGCTTGCCGCGCGCATTCCCTTCACCTATCCCGATACTGAAGAGGTGACAGCCGAGGAGGTCGACAAAGAATTGATCAACGAATGAAAAGATCCCGTGCGACGATGGACAACAACCTGAAGATCGTAGGTCCGGCCATGTCAGATCTGCCGTGGAAGATCGTTCTGCCGGCGCAGAGCGTTATCCTGCCGCTATTGCCTCCGCTGCCATCCTGTTTTCCGCAGTCTTTCCGCAACCATGCAGGCTGGGAGCCTTTATCGGGCAGCCCTTTTGGGGAGAGCCATGTCAATAGCAGCGGGCGACCTCTTTGAGTTGCGGATCGCGTGCCATGTCGTTGGGATTCGTTCCGGGAATATCCTGGGGAATCTCCTCTCCCAATCCGGCAAACAGTTCTGCCCAGAACCGGGGTAACGATCCGTCTGCCGCGCGGAAATTCATCGGCCGGGCCGGAAATCGTCTGCTGCCGTCCGGGGCGAGGTAGCTTTCCCATACCAGTTCGCTGC
>ERZ773277.338-NODE-338-length-57124-cov-5.055231_pt1 | contig 57124 bp, 57 predicted proteins | sample MGYA00511957_ERZ773277 | MGnify/ENA primary metagenome ERZ773277 (study PRJEB29015, sample SAMEA2737800) | human gut metagenome | biome: human gut; feature: human-associated habitat; material: faeces | place: China | collected 2012 ... | reverse complement strand
TCAACCAAGCCTTGTTCTCTACGCTGACGCTCGGTAATGTATTGCTGCAGGGCATAGTCATTTGCTTCCTGTTTGCTAATACTTGCTTTTTGATTGTTTCCATTTATTGCCTGAGTTACAATCTCGTTATATTTTGAATCAATAATAGCTACGCTGAAATTTTTCAATATCCAATCATCATGTATTGATGATAATAGACTTTGAAGAGCATACAACAAAGATTCATCATCGACGGGCATTTTCTTTTGCTCTCGTGAGAAGGTTATTTTTTTGAGTAATTTAGTCATTGATCCAGCATCTTTGGGCGTCCAATAGTAATCAGTACCAAAAGAAGATTTCACATAAGATTCAAAAACAAAGCGAGATTTACTATTTATCCCCTCCCCCTTGGGGGGGATGGGGGGAGTATTATTATCTTCTTTATCTTTCTTCTTCTTATTGCCCTTAGTTCGACCCATTTTTTCAACGTTCGCCCTTAGCTCTGCCCTTAGTTCGCCCAAAGCAGCATGTAACTCTTTGATTTCATTGCTGTTATCTATGTCCTTTTCTTCGCCCTTAGCCTTGTCCTTTACGGGATTATACTCATCGTATTTACAAATAGTTATTACGTTCATTCCTTGCTTTCTGTCAGTAGTAATCATTTTCTTGCGTTTTAACTTATCAAGGAATAATCTTACTTTCTTTTCAGACCATTGCCATCGCTTCATTAAGAATGATATGGATGCTGGATATTGTCCTCTTGAATAAGAGATTTCTCGACCTCCGATAAGTTCGCTATACGCCTTGTCGGTTGCCTCAAATCGTGCAGACTGTAACAAGTCTAACCACGCTTCGCATTCCGAAAACTTCCGGGCCTCTTTCCACATTTCGTTCGAGAAAAACTTGCGGCTTAGTTTTATATATCCTTTTTCCATTTAATACGCATGAATACACTTCCTTTTGCTATCAGCTACAAAGCGTTTGTTTAAGAAAATACAATGGACTATTCTAGGATTTCCTTTAGATACCGGGAGCAATGTCCCTCTCTTGCATTTAGCACATGTATCTGGACGGATTACTTGTTTTTTATTTTTTTTAGCCATGTCTTTTTTGCATTTTTTTGGAGTTTCTTTCACTGTTCACTTTAGACATACACATACGACACCATGACGAAAGACATTTGTATTTTTTATCTTTATAAGTGATCGTATTCGTATAAAATCGATTAAGATAGAAATAGTGACCACAATGGGTACATTTTTTCATTTCTCTGCCATTAGTATCAAATATTCGGTTTCGAGGTTTACGACGAATTAGGGTGCATCCTTTGCAAGATTCATCCTCTCCTCGGTACCTTCGACAATGAGAGAGAGATTTTACTCTACATTTCGCAAATACCTTGCAATCCATGCGAGGTACAAATTGGCGTACATTCATAGTATTTTGAATTTAAGTTCAACTCGATTTCGATAACTAACCTCTGTTTCTCCGGATTGAAGGCGTTGTAATGCTTCTTGGCAATCTTCGTCTGTCTCAAATCCCATACAAAATACAAGATTCTCTGTGCCACGTACTTTCTCTTGTAAGTCTACAATGGTATATAAGACCGTTTTTCGAGGATTGAACGGTTTGGTACATATCAAATACCTAGAATCGCAAGCACGAATGGTGTATGCGTTTCGTTCACCTTCAAAATGGATTTTATCACCTACTTTAAATTTGTTCATATTTGATTCCATTAAAAATCATCGCTGTCAAGCTTAGGCATTATCATTCCTTTCGTATCATTCAAATCACTTACGGGAAATTGCAATATAATTCCTTGGTTATCATTTTTACCAAAACGCATACGTACATCTTTGGCATTCACCGAATCAACTATTTTAGAAAGATAATGCGTATTTAATACAATTTTTCGGTGGTCACCCGGGGACCATTCATCGAATATTCTTTGATAGTTCGGGAACTTCATTGTTTCGTCTGAGCAGAAATGTATCTTAATGCTATAACTGTCTCCTTGAGCAAGGAAACCGTCTTTTTCAACAGATACAACATCATGTTTCATCAGTATCCGAAAACCCGTAGCGTGTAGAAAATGTCCGTTAAGCAGTTCAATTTCCTGTTCGTTAAAATTAGAAATCTCACTTACTTTGGCTTTAATGAGTATGCGGCCATCAGATGCAATAGCATAAGAGTGCTCAAAATATATATAATTCATCACAGGACGTAACAGATCATTAGAGCATACCTTATGTAGTTCAATACCTTTGTGGAAATTGTGTCTTGACTTTTTTATCTTATTCATTTTTAGTCTTTTCATTTTTATTCTTATTCTAAACAGTGCATATATTCATTTACAACAGACATAAAGTCTTCAAGAGAATAGCATACAGAACATTTGTATCCATTTGTATGCAGTTGATTCATCATTTCTTTTTGAGACGTAGTAGGTGAATTGGGTTTTACCTTCATTTCAATGTATAATCCGTGGTAGAAGCGATTGGCTATTGGTATATGAATATCAGGTATTCCTTTGGTCACGCCTTCTGCCTTTAGCTTGGTGGCAGTGACTATATTTCGTTTGCTTCCGTTTGGTATAGCATAGATTAGTCGTCCACGATATTGAAGACGAAACCATTTGATGCAGGATACCTGCAATTGATGTTCTTGTTCTTTCATAGGCCAAAATATAGATTAGCGGCTTCGACGTCATGTTCAAGAACGATCTCTACTAATTGGGTACAACTTCGTCGGAAATTACGGTCTCCGTCATATCGATCGTGGTGTTCCCTGCACATGGGGACAATATTCCAAGATTCTGTATAGTATTGAGGAAATATTGATTTAGGAAGAAGATGTGCCGGATCTACTGCGTATGCACCACATAAACAACAATAGGGAGATAGTGATCTTTTAATTTTCGCTATCTCCCTATTCCTTTTCGCTTGCTGCTTGCTAACTTTCTTCATTGGGTATGACTTTGGTTTTGTTTCCAGTTTTATCCACTACTACTGTTTTCCCTGATATGGTTATAACCGTTTTACAACCTTCGGGTAACGATGTTAAGAAATTCTTTACTACTGGAGAGGTAGCTGTTTCTCCAATTCTTTCTTCTGGACTTTCGGCAGTATATGGGTATACATCCATCAGCGGGGTTTCGGATACGAGGCCGATTTGGTAGTCTGCCATGGTTTTTTCCATGCCTTCATCCAACTTCTTCACTGCGTCGCGTAAGTCGGCAGCCTGAACCAGCACTTGGGTAGATGTCTTTTTCTCTGCACCGCTTTTTTCGTCAAGGGTGATAAAGATAAGTTTGCACTTAAACCAGCGGTCAGCACTTTCCTCGTCGCTGGGGAAAAGTTCGCTATAGTTGGCACGTTTAATGTCCGATACTGTAAACTCTCCTGTTATAAAAGGAGTCATTTCCTCGATAATCCGTGCTTCTGCTTCTGTAAAGCTGAGTGCATCAACTAGATAAGGCTCAGTTACTTTCTTCTGCATTCCGTTTTCCGTTACTTTTTCATAACGGATCTTGCATTCAAACCAATTGTGCATTGACATATTATAAGTTGTTTTTATAGTAAATATGAATTTTGATTGAGAGTATAGCGAGTTGATTCGCTTTCTTTTCGAATAGTCGTATATCCGCAAGCGGATTGTCGGAGAGCCATCTGTATAAGTCATCTGTCCTTTCCAGAAGATCTTGGATGTCTGCTTTTTCTATTAAAATGTTCATTGTCTTCAATTTCATTAAGAGCTAACCGGAACGGGCGTGATTGGTTGTATCCTTTTACCGTGTCAGGAAATGTATTTATCTTATCTTTGAGAGCTTCCTTGATAGCTAAAACGGACGGGGAGCGGACGGATAGTTTCATAGGCTATTTTTTATAGAATCCTTGGAATCTAACTACGTTGATATATTCCGGTGATTTCATTAATCCGTCTCCCATCCCGCTTAAAGTTTCTGCTCCGGCTTCGTCTATCACTACTTTTGAGTCTATTTCTTTGGGGACTCGGAAGCATATTTGGACTGGGAAATTTACTTTGGCATCGCCCGTAATAACATTTACGGAAGCTCGTTGGGTAGCGGCTACTATACGGAAACCAAGAGAACGCCCTTTTTGAAGGAGTATCTTTAAGTTTTCTTCCAGTGATTTCTGCATAATCACTTGGCCTCCGATCTTTACTTTTAATGCAGCACCTGAACGGGAAGCGGAAACCGCATCGGCAAACTCGTCGAAAATAATTAATTTCTTGGGGTATGTTTTTCTGCTTTTCGCTCTGTTCTGCATCTGTTCAACAAGTAGTCTCATTTGTTCTTCTATCTCTTCTATTTCGTTGAATACACGAATCCCAGCTCTGGTGTATGAGCAGAACTCGTATTTAGGATCGAAGATTATAATGTCTTTGACCCCCGCTAGTTTTGCGTATTCGACTGTAGAAATGATTGAGACTGACTTTCCGCTACCGGTAGCACCGCAAATAAGGACGTGCGGGGTTGAGTGGTTATTGAGATCCCAATGGATGGTTCTTCCGAAATTATCTACACCAACAGGTAGTTTTTCTCCTTCCAAATATTGGGGATCCCAAAATAGTGTTTCTGTTCTCTTTTTCGGGGTTTCAATGAACAGGTAGGATTTGTCTTCGTAGACCATAAGGTCTTTTCCTATGCGGACAGAAGATACATTTAGTGCATTTGCCATGTCTAGGCCATACTTCATAACGTTGGCTATCTTGACTCCGGCGGATATTTCAAGAAGATAGGTGTTGGATGAATACCCGCTGATTTCATGCGCTACCCGGACTAGCATACCGAATGTGCGCAATACATGTTCTATTTTCTCTGAGTTGGTCATATTTTTATCGGATAAATCGTAGGTGATGAAAGTGGCTGCTTTTTCTCTGAAAGATGTGATCGTTTTTGGGTTGATGGCAGATAGGGAGGCGTCTCTTATCTTTTTCTGCCTTCTTGCTATTAGTGCTTTTTTACTGTCCGGTATCTCGAAGTCATCGACTTCGGCTATCATTGTTTTTGCCCAGAAAGCATATATTTCGGCTTTGTCGATGAAGTTGTCGTTGTCGTTGATCATGTAAACGTAGTCCGGGTCGGATACGGCTTCGATCATTCTTTTGAGGGGTTCGTAAAGGATGGCTTCGTATAACTTACGGGTGTCTTCAGTCAAAATGATCTTGAATTTCTTTAGCTGCGGTGAACCGTCTTTATTCTTGGAGTCTTTGTTTTCGACGAACCAGACTTCATCCACTTTTAAACCTGTTTTAGATTCGAAGCATTTGATATAGGTGATGGCTTGTTTGCCACATACGAAGGCCAATTCGTCATCATCCGTATATTTGGATTTTGTCTTATGGTCTACGATTACTATTTTTTCGTCTTTCAAACGCAAGACAAGGTCGATGTTGGCATGGCATGGGAGAGGTATGTCTACTCCATTGATGACCAGCCATTCGTCGCATCTTAATTCTACTCCTAATACTTCGTCTATGTCGGAGGTATATATGGATTGCTCATTATAGAAGTTCCTGATTAAGCTGGAAACGGATTTGGTGGCTTTGATCTTGCATTCTTCAATGGTAGGAGTGGTTTTTTGTATCTTCCATGAATTGGCGGGTATCTCTTCTATATAGGCGAATGCAATTTGTTCCATATCTACGATAGAGGTGGCAACTCCGTCCGAGAGGTTTTTGAAAAACATCTCCATTGCCGTGTGGTATGCGTTTCCGGCTATGGAGCTGGATGACCGTTTGGAACGCTCTCTGTATATTTCATTTTTCTCAAATTCTTTTTCATTCCGGGAGAATGTAGCTACTTTGCTGTAGCTCCATGAATCTATGAGATAATTAGAGAAAAGATCTTCTAATTGGTCGTTGTTGTAGGATGAGTATTGGTTCATGGTAATTTATTAGTTTTTTTATCTTTCATCTTTTCCTTTTTATCAGAGATATCTTCTTTGATTTCTCGGATGGGTTTCATCAAATTGTCTACAGAAGTATCTCCATCTTTCAGAGATTGGAGTATTCCTATCAATGTTGATATTGCGCTTGTATTTATTTGATTGACCGTCTGTTTTCCGCATAGTTTCACTACTTCTTCCTCGGAGATAGCATAGTCATTCTTGAAGCTGTTGACGATGGATGTTCTCTTTTTTAGCAATTTATCTGCGTCTGACAAGTCTCCGGTGATCAGTTTTTGAGCAGCTTCGTATACTCTGTTGGTAATTGCTTGCGGTATGACGGCAAAAACAGAATTGCGGTAAGCTATAGAGTTGGCGGCATTTCCTGTGACTGTTATCATGTCGTCGGAGAATCGTTTTCCTTTGCTGTCTACGATACTCCTGCGAACTTCGAAGGCGGATGCTACGTTCGTCTCCAGGTCCCAGCATGTACCGCGGCTGATTATTTGCTTGTCGGTAATCTGTACAACTTTTGCTTCGGTTCTTATGTTTCCCCAATTTGATACGATTATTTTAGCGAGATGGACCGATGGACCGGTAATCAACTTACCTCCACGGGGGAGGGCATATCCGCAAGATTGGGCAGTCTCTTGGTTCATCGTAGCGATTACGATTGAGTTGTCAATGCTGCGTCTTATATCACGTGGATATTGTTTGGCAGTCGATACTTGCGAATCTATATTCGCTCTCTCTATTGCGTCCACTTGGACGGCTTGTAGTTTTTGTGCTCCCACCGGAAGACTTTCGTAATTTTCAAGTTCCATGGTTGTTGTTTTAATTGATTATTTCGTCTTTAGTATTATCGCACGAGATCAGCCTTGTACCTGATTGAAGAAGGGTAATTGATTCGTTGCAGTGTTTGTACACCGTTCCGGTCACTACTTCGGTTTCCCATGACCAGAAACCAGGTTCAGCTATAAGGAAATGATGGAGGATAGTTGCTTCTGTGCCAATTGGAAGTTCTTGTAGGTTCATAATTTATTTTGTTATATTGCATTATTTTGTGGCTCGCTCATCGAGACCTATCATACCATAAATAGGGGTGGTCTTGACTTTTTCTTATTACATAGGCATATAAATAGAGATTTATATCTAAATTTGTGTTTTCAAAAAAATGATTGATATGGACGAAAAAGTAACCGATATTTATAAGCTAGTCAAGAACAACGATATATTCGATGTGAATATTTTGGCAAAGATTGCTCTTGTTGTTTTATACATAGACTATTTTTTAGGCTGTATAGCTCCCATGTTCAATTTAGAAATAGAACAATTCTCTGATGTCATTGAAGGCAAGTTTATATTATTACTTGTGATATCCACTATGCTTTTTATCATCTTAATGAAGGTTTGTATAGCCATACTCTCTGTCTTATTTTTAAAAAGCATAGCTTCTGTCATTATAGCTTATTTTTGCCCGTACAAAACTTACGGCAAAACTACAACATATAAAACAGTTAGTGCGGACAGTTTAAAAGCATATGCTTTGTTAAATAATAATGCAGTTGCAGAACATTTGAGTAAAAAACTCGAAAAATCAGATAATGATTTGTTTTATAATACAAATGTTATAATAGGAATGTCTATTTTTTTGTCTTTAGATGCTTTCTATGGTAAATATATGACTCAGATAATAGGAGACAGTCACATATCTATTGTCGTTGTTTTCGTTAGTATTATTATTATTATATTTAAAGCTGTCCATTATTATTATAATGGAGAACATAAGATAGCTTTATCAAATGATGTTGCTGATAGAATAACAGCAGGCAGGAAAAGTCCTATCGAAGATTAATAGAACAATGTAATCATTAAAGTGCCGAAGTTTCATTAGCCATATGCATTCTTTTATTGTATTACGCAAATTCTTGAATATTCTTCAAGAACTTGCAAATTTCTTCTTTGTTTAATCTAGTGGACGGTACAGGAATCGAACCTGTTTTTCACCCGTGTGGATGCGTTCTACCATGTAAACTAACTGTCCAATTTCCCTCAACGCTTTGAGGGATGAATTCAAAACAAAATGGGGTAATATATACCAGTTCCAGTCATGTGAATATCAAACCCGTGCCCATGGTGGCTTAGTATATTAAAATAAAGACATGATACCTTCACAGGCTTTTGTTCCCCTCAACGTAACAATACGTATGTGGATACCCGAATTTGACGGGAGGGGATTATATATATGTAGTATTCAAACTGAATTGAAATTTAAAGTTCATAACTTCTACTTTCATTGCTATTTATACTTTTGCAGTCCACACATCTTTCTTGTGCAGCCCGGTGGTTATTGCCTGTAGTCGGTTATACCCCTTTTAGTGGAGGTGCGCTGTCTGCTATATTGCCATTATGCGCTGCAATAGAAATGTTATATAGTGTTCGTACGCCGGAATCGAACCGGCATGAACCATTGTACGATGTGTTATTTGCCTTTGGCTATTCTTTTCTGTTCCAAAGTCGGTACTTCAAAATAGTCTTGTTTTATATCCTGCAGCTTTCGTAGTATGGATGTTTTATATTCCATTTTTCCCTTTGTGATGCGAGGGGTTATCAAACGGAGTCTTTTCCAACGGTCTACGGTATTTCTGCCGAATATTCTGTATGCTTTGTTTTGGCTAACGTATTCGGGATCGTCTTTCACCTCTTTCAGATAATCAGCCATCCTTTTTGCCATATCAGCAAATAAGGTTGCTAGGGAGTCTTCATTTAATTGAATCATAATAGCTCTTGTTAGATAAGTATTCTTTGGCTATTTGTGAATCTGTACATCCGTTACCTAGTTTCAGGTAAATCTCTTCGTATGCTTCTTGGGGCATCGTGTATACGATTTGCTCTGTTCGATCAGCATTCCCAGCTATTCCTAATATAAAGAAGAGTAGGATAAATCCGGTAACGAATATTAATGTTTGCTTGGTCAATCTGTTCATACTCATGATGTTCCTATTTTAAACGAGTTACTATCACGTCATCTATTCTACCTGCCTCTGAAAGGATGAAAGAGTAACCCTTTGCTTTCAGTATGCGGTTGGCACTTCTTAGTGAGCAAGCTTTTATTTCTCGATTCTTGATGGAAGTTGGAACGCCAATCTTTAAGGAGAGGAGAGTGGCTTGTACATCGACTCTCTTTATTAAAGAGGCTGATGTAATTCTTTTTTGCTTTTCTTTTGTTATTCCCATAATTATAAATATCTTTGAAAATTCGTTTTTAGTTGTGCTAATTGATTAAGTAATTAATCGGTTAGAAGGTTGATTACGGATGCAAATATATAGCAATGCAATAATATATGCAAGGTTTTAGATTTAAAATTATAGCAATGCAATTAATATAGAATAATTCTAAATAATTAAATTATGGAAAATTCTGTAAAAGAGAGGCTTAAATTGTTTTTAAAAGAAAATAATATAAAAGCTATAGACTTCTGTAATGTCATAGGAGTATCTTCAGGCTTTATATCTGGAATGCGAGAGTCTATTCAACCGGATAAATTAAAAAGCATTGCTTTAAATTATCCAATGCTTGATATAACTTGGCTTATTACAGGTCTAGGTGATATGCTCAAAAACTCCGGTACCATGACCGGCTCCAATCAAGGAGATGGAAATAAGATAGAATACAAGAATGGTGGTAACGTTGGGGTCGGGAATACGGTTAACGTAACTTTACCGGAGATTGGAACCCAAAAAATAATAAAGCCAGATGGGTCAGTTGAACTTACTTCGATAGGATCAAATGGTAATACGTCTGATAAACTACAAATGGAGAATGAAGCTTTGAAGGAAAAGATTTCTCACTTGATGGATAATATGCAGTTGAAGGATGATTTAATAGCCTCATTAAGAGATACTATTGAACTTTTGAAACATAGGCAGTAGTGTTTGTCGTTTGTTTATGGAGGTTAATGTATGATTTTTATTCGAAAATTGATTGTAAATTAAAGAAAGTATGAAAAAAATATTGTTCACCATATATTCCGCATCTTTACTATTTGTAGGCTGTGGACAAAAGGCAGAAATGAAAAAATCAGTCGAGATATCGCAATATGTTTTTGTGGATAAATCAGAATGTCTCCATGTGGATAAAAAATGCATGAACCTGCGAATGCACCATGACGAAAATGGGAATAGAGATAACTATCAGGTGCAATTTAAGGACACGGCTGTGCTAAATGATACTGATTTCTCTTCATTTTGTAGTAGATGTGTCGAGGATAAACAGTATGAGAAATTGCAGAAAATCGTAAAATCTCACGGCTCAAATTATGATGAAGATTACTTTGAACAATACCGTGTTGAATAAGCAGTAGTATTTGTCGTTTGTATAAGGCGGTTAATGTAGAAAATATAATTGATTCACAAAACAAAAGTATGACGAAATTTATTGGAATATTATTGATGGTAATATCATTAATGATGGCTTCCTGTTCTAAGAATGAGGATGCAGATGAGAAAAAAGAGGAAGTAGGGACAGAACAATTTAGTGTTTCTCCTAAATCTATAACTTTAAGTAAAAGTGGAAGTACAGTATATGTAAAGGTTGATTCAAATACAAAATGGACGGTATTTGTGAACAATACAGGAGATAAGGTTACTGGTCTAAAAGTTTATCCGCTTGAAGGCGAGGGTGATGGTACAGTTGCCATTGAATATGGTACTTTAACTTCGGATTATTATAGTGAATCTGCGATAATTATATTCTATTATTATAAATATGGATATAAGCAGAGTGAGGAAGTAGTTATACATAGAAAGAAACTCCCTTATTGACCTTAATGAGCATCTGTAGGTAATGAATGACCAACACCTCGTAGAACAAAGAAACAAACTTCGTGCAGAGAAGATATTTATAGAATATGTGTGTGATAATTGATTTAAAACAAGACAAAGAATAGAATAAAAACGATTAAAATGAGAAAGCTAATTAACTTTTTACCCCTGTTGGTCTTTTTACTTGGATCATGCTCTGATTCTGATGATAAGGCTGAGGATGTTTATTTTGAAGTTAATACTGATAATATTCTTCTTAAGGAAGAGGGCGGAACAGCGTATATTAATATAGCGTCTAATGTGAAATGGACGGTATTAGTTGATAATGAGTACGTGCCGATTGCTGACTTAGAAGTAACTCCTTTATCTGGCGATGGAGACGGAACCATTAAAATAACTTATGGTAGTGAAGTGAATAAGACGGAACGTGAATATGCTAATCTTATATTTTATTACTATTCTGAAGGAGAGAGGGTTAGTAAGAGTGTTGTTTTGACTAGAAATGAAAAAGAAGAGGAAGAAGAGTGGAGAACTGGAGTTGCTATTTTAAAGTATGATTATAATCATTACTCATTAATGACTTCTGATGGCTGGAAGATAAAATCTGATCAAAGTTATTTTATGGGTGGAACTATGTATCTTGTTAGTTATCAATATAAAGATTCAATGGTTGACCAAGAAGCTAAGACAATGACTGTTGAATTTTTGTCAGAGCCTCTTTGCATTGATGCTCCAGTACGTGTTGGAAGTATTGTCGATTATCCTTCAAATGCACCATGTTATAATATTGCTTATGAAAGTAATGGTCCTGTATTTTATGATGACTATATTTTAATTGTACCTGTTTTCTATTGGGTTCATGACGGAGATGATATAAAATATCATTCTTTAGAATTAGTATATGATCCAAGTATATCCGGAGAGGTTTTAAAGCTGCATCTTAGGCATAATATCTCGAATGATGAGGAATTGAGACGGGACAAGTATACAATTCAATATTGCGCATTTGATTTGCAATATGTATTTTCGCTATCAGGAAAGCCGAATAAAATCGTAATTGAATATGAGAAGAATTCATTTAATAGTAATTTGGAGAGTGCACAGACAACTACATACACTTTAAGTTACAATAAATAATCTATTATGAAAAAGCTACTTTTATTATCTCTGTTATGCCTTCCTCTACTTAGTATGAAGGTAGATGCCCCGTCTGATACAGTATATATTTGTACTGGTCCCAAGGCAAAAGTGTATCACTCAACTTCTAAATGTCGTGGATTGAATCGTTGTAGTGGTGATATCAAGTCTATTAGTTTAAAAGAGGCGAAGAAGAGTAGGAGAGCGTGTAAGATTTGCTATAAATAAAACTTTATTCTTTTTATTATGAATAGTAGAATTAAAAATATTTCTGGTCGTTTGCAGAGGAAAACAACCTTAGTTACAGTTGAAATTGCTGGTACTAAGATTAAATTAGATCCGCGCATAAATGCAACTGAGTTTAAAAAATTTGCTTTTACGAATCCTCAGCTGTTTGAACGTATTACACGCAAAATGGTAGCAGTGCCAGTTGTCGTACATGTAGAAGATGTTGGAATAAATATTGATGGATATAAGTTAGTACCTGACAAAAAGGTTGATTTCGATTCCCGTCAAAATCGTAGAGTTAAGTTGGCAGTAAAACAGGCGCTGCGCTATGCTCGCGAAAGACATGCTTTGTTGCCCCTTAGTCCTCTGCCAGATAAAACAGAGGGTGTTTTAGATCGGGTAGTGAAAAGAGTAAATCAACGACAACAACGTATTTCTACTTGCCGTATAGACTCTAAAGATATTAAATTACAGAGCATAGATACAAAGGTTGGGATTGTAATTTGGCCTATTGATATAAAATAAATAATATGGAAATAGATCAATCTACATCAAAATACGCCGAAAAGGTAAGTTCTTTGATAAAGGAACTTGCTTTTGTAGGTATTGCTATAATATGGCTTTTTAAAACCATTAAGGAGGAAAGTATCCTGCTTGATGAGGATTTGCTGATAAGTATATTTGCCTTGATATCTGCTGTTTCATCTCAGTTCATGCAATTTTTGTCACAGTCTCTTATATGTGCATATTACTCATACAAGAATAAGGAGGTTAAACCTACTAGCTTTTGGTATTGGTTGCCATGGATTTTATGGTCGATATCTGTTATTGGTTGTGCCATTGGATATTTTTATCTAATGAGTTATATTTGGGGAAAAATCAATGCTCCATGTTAATGATGCAGATGAAAAAGTTTAAAATATATATAGTTTGCATACTAAAGTGATGTAATGCATTGAAAACTAGATATTCTTAGCAGCGGCTCAGGCAGCAATTGAAGGATAGAAAGATAAACTGGTTAGAAAGTTAACTTTCTGATAATTGGGCTGTAATCGTCTCGTGAGAGAATGATTACAGCCTTTTTTGTTGGATGATGTTATTTTTAATTGTATTTGTTCAGCCCTGATAATCAGCCATTAATAATGATTTGTTTGGTGATTATTATAAAAAACTAACTAAATATTTGTTTAAGATGAAGAAGTAGCTTAATTTTGCCCCCGAAAACAAAACATGTTTTTATTTTATAACTTAAAAAGAAAGAAGATGAAAAAGGGTTTATTATTGGTAGTTGTAATGTTAGCAACTATCGCTGTAAAAGCACAAGACATTTACGTAGGCGGATCATTGAACGTATGGCGTAACAGCACAGGCAACACTACTTCTTTTAAAGTTGCTCCGGAAATCGGCTACAATTTTAATGAAACATGGGCATTGGGTGCTGAACTGAACTATTCACACGAATATGTGAAACAAGTGACTGCAAATTCAGTTACTGTTGCTCCGTACATCCGTTGGTCTTACTATCAGAATGATGCTGTACGTCTGTTCCTGGACGGAACTGCTGCTATTGGTTTCGTGAAAATCAAAGATGGTGATACCACTAAAGCAGGTCAGATCGGTTTGAGACCGGGTATCGCTGTTAAACTGAACGATCATTTCTCTTTTATCGCCAAGTATGGTTTCTTGGGATATCGTAAGAATGTGAACACTTCCGGAGATTCTTTCGGTCTGATGTTGACTAGCGAAGATTTGTCTATTGGTTTCCACTACAATTTCTAATCGAGTAGTAGATAATAAAAAAATAGGAAAGGGGATTCTCTGAAATAGGGAATTCCCTTTCTTTGTGTGTAATCCCTATATTTTACACGTTTGTTAACGAAAAAGTTGTTTGATATATATATCAATCATATATTTGCATTGTTAATTAAACAGATGATTTAACTATAGTATTAATTAAAACTTTAGAATTATGAAAAAGAGTGCTTTATTTATTTTATTTGCGCTGATTTCAGTTGCTGGCTTTTCACAGATTACAGGTTGGAATGCTAAGGTAGGAATGAACATTAGTAATTATACAGGTGATGCTGATTTGAATGCAAAGATTGGCTTTAAACTTGGAGGTGGTTTTGAATATGCTTTTGATAATACTTGGTCATTACAGCCATCATTGTTTTTGTCGACTAAAGGAGCAAAAAAGGATGGTAATAGCATAAATGCAATGTATTTGGAATTACCAGTTATGGCTGCTGCTCGTTTTAATGTTGCGGATAATACAAATATTGTGGTTAATGCTGGTCCTTATTTGGCATGTGGTATTGCTGGTAAAACCAAAATTGATTTGGGGAATGATACGGAACGTAAGTATGATACATTTGGTGATGATGCTTTAAAACGTTTTGATGCCGGTCTTGGTGTTGGAGTAGCTTTGGAATTAGGTAAGGTTATTGTAGGATTGGATGGTCAATTTGGTTTAGTAGATGTAGAAAAAATAGGTAATCCTAAAAATACAAACTTTTCTATTGTATTAGGATATAAATTCTGATAAGAAAATTACTAAAAAGTAAACCGCTGTAAAAGATTACTTACAGCGGTTTCTTTATTTATGATTGTATATAATATTCGAATCGATATTTCTTAGTCCGCCAATTTCTTTAACTTTTTGAAATGCTCGATCACAGCCAGATAATTCTGATCCAGACAGGCATCAAATTTATTCCAGAGATCCCCCAGTACAACAGCCCCTCCAAATCCGAAATCTTTTATTTCTAGTAGATTATCTTCATTAATACCTCCAAGTGCCATTACTTTTGAGTCAATGATCTTAGCTTTCTGTGCCTCACGAAGTTCTTCTGCCGTATAAGTAGAATAGTAATTAACCTTCGAAATACTATCGTAAATGGGACTCATGAAAACGTAATCATAGAAATGCTTTCTGTTCTTCACCTCTTCTACGGAATGGCAGGAACAACTGACGTGTCCGGCATAGTCATGCGGTTCGCTCGGATTGCGTGCATTCAGGTGGATACCCATCAGATTGAACTCTTCTTTCAGATAAAAATGTTCGTGTGTCACAATGCGGCGATGATATTTTTCCGGAATCAGCGTCAGTAATCGTTCGGAATACATGGCCGGTGTCTCAGGTTTTCTGAGATGTAGAATATCCAGTCCCTCCTCGAAAAGAGCGGTAATGATCTTATCTTCTTCAACGAAGAACGTGGGCGTGGTAACTACAATTAGTTTCATTTCCTGTGTAAAGTTGTAAAGTTTAGCAAAGTTACTAATTAACTATTTCAGAAACCAACGTTTATAGTGAAAATTTGTTAGATTGCAATGTACGCAAGTCAATAGTCCATAGTTTACCTGATAATACTTCGCCAAATCCACAGATAATCTTCAGCACTTCCGTTGCTTCGATGCTTCCTGTTACAGCAGGAGTAATGCCCATTACACCTTTGGGAGGCGGAGGCATTCGCCTCATTTCTTCTTCGTCCGGATATAAGTCCCGATAACTTTTTTTCTCTTCTCCGTAATGAAAAACGGATACCTGACCTTCAAAGCCGCAGATTGCTCCATAGACATACACTTTCCCCATTTCGGCACAGATGTCATTGATAAGATAGCGGGTAGAAAAGTTGTCGCAGCCGTCTACTACTATATCATACTGACTGATAATTTCCTGTACGTTTTCCTCCGTCAAACGGATTGGATAAGTCCGGATAGTTATCTCGCTGTTTAGTGCGGAAAGTCGTTCGGCGGCACATATTGCCTTGGGTTTACCTAATTCTTTCTCCGAATAGAGCACTTGCCGTTGCAGATTACTGATGCTGACTACATCGTCGTCTACCAGTCCAATGCAGCCTACTCCTGCTCCGGTCAGATAGAGGGCTATGGGAGAGCCTAGCCCTCCCACGCCTACAATAAGAACCTTTGCTTGCTTCAGTTTCTGCTGACCGTCTTCTCCGATTTCGGGAAGGATCATTTGCCTGTCGTATCGCATCGTTTTATCTTTTAAAGTCAAAAGACTGGTCCCAATCCTTCCAGACCGGTTCACGTCCTAATTTCCTCAGGTCACGTTCCACTTCTACCGCTTTCCGTTCGTCACTCACATGGAACTGCTCCAGTGTTTGCGGGTAGCTGTAATATCCGCCCGGTTCTGTCTTGCTTTCGGCACTCATGGTTGTCACGCCCAGTGTTGCCATGTGATTTCGTATCTCGGCGCTTTCACGGGTAGAATAGGAGATATCTACATCATGATCGAAGATTCGCATGGCGAAAGTAAGCTGTGCAAGTTCCCGGTCGTTCATGATAACATTGGGTTGGAAGCCATCGTTTTCGGATGGACGCATACGGGGGAAGTTGACGCTGTATTTGGTCTTCCAGTAGTGTTTCTGCAGGTAGCGGAGGTGGTAAGCCATCATTGTCACATCTGTCCGCCATTCCTCCAGACCGATCAGGACACCCATGCCGATCTTATGGACACCCGCCTGTCCCATACGGTCGAAACCATCGACACGCCATTCGAATTTGGACTTCATGCCTCGCGGGTGATACTTTTTATAGTTCGCCTTATTATAAGTTTCCTGAAAGCAGATGACTCCGTTCAGCCCGTGATGGGTGAGTTCTTTGTATTCTTCCGCTTTGAGGGGCATCACTTCAATCTGAAGGTTGCTGAAATAAGGTTTTGCCAGATCGAGAGCACGGGCGATGTAAGGTACACCTGCTGCTGCCGGATTTTCACCTGTCACGAGTAAAAGATTCTCAAAAGGAGCCAGCCGTTTGATTGCTTTGTATTCGTTGATGATTTCCTCCTCCGTCAGAATCGTTCTTTTCATCGGATTACTGATATGGAAACCGCAATAGACGCAGGAGTTGGTGCATGAATTGGTGATATAGAGCGGCACAAACATAGAGATTGTTTTGCCGAACCGCTCCATCGTATATTTTTGGCTGAGGCGGGCCATCACTTCCAGATAGGGAGTGGCGGCAGGTGAGATCAATGCCATAAAATCGTTGACATCCAGATGCTCTTTTTTGCTTAATGCACGGCGCACATCGGCATCTGTTTTGGAATAGATGGCTTTTGTCGTCTCTTCCCAGGATATTTTTTCTAATTCGTCTGAGAACATTTTAATTAATTGAAAGTTGAAAATTAAAAAGAAATGAGGTTGTGACTTGGTTTGGGGATATTCACAACTCATTATTTATCACTCTTGGCATTTTTCTTCAGATCACGGGATAATCTCATGGCGCAGAAATTTGGTCCGCACATCGTGCAGTATTCTCCGTCAATGTGATGTCCCGCGCGGAAATATCCTTGTGCCCGTTCCGGATCGAGAGACAAGTCGAACTGATCTTTCCAGCGGAACTCGTAACGGGCTTTGCTCAAGGCATTGTCGCGTACCTGTGCTCCCGGATGCCCTTTGGCAAGGTCGGCAGCATGAGCGGCAATCTTATAAGTGATAACCCCTACACGTACGTCTTCTTTATCCGGCAGGGCAAGATGCTCTTTCGGAGTGACATAACAAAGCATAGCTGTACCTAACCAGCCGATTTGAGCAGCTCCGATGGCAGAGGTAATGTGATCGTAGCCAGGAGCGATATCTGTCACTAAAGGGCCGAGTGTATAAAATGGCGCATCATGGCATTTCTCGATCTGACGTTCCATGTTCTCCTTGATTTTATGCATCGGTACGTGTCCCGGACCTTCGATAAATGCCTGCACGTTCTTTTCCCATGCACGAAGTACCAGTTCTCCCATCGTGTCCAGTTCTGCAAACTGTGCTTCGTCGTTGGCATCATGGATAGAGCCCGGACGCAGTCCGTCTCCCAATGATACGGCAACGTCGTATTGAGCCAGAATATCACAGATATCGTCAAAGTGTTCATACAGGAAACTTTCCTGATCGTGCACCAGACACCATTTGCTCATGATGCTTCCTCCACGGCTGACAATGCCGCACAGACGTTTATCGGCAAGATGAACATTATGACGGCGGATACCTGCATGAATCGTAAAATAATCTACTCCCTGTTCGCATTGTTCGATCAGTGTGTCCCGATAGATTTCCCAGTTAAGGTCTTCCACTACACCATTCACTTTCTCAAGTGCCTGATAGATAGGTACAGTGCCTACCGGTACAGGGCAGTTGCGGATGATCCATTCACGTGTCTCATGAATATTTTCTCCTGTTGAAAGGTCCATCAGCGTATCACCTCCCCATTTGCAGCTCCATAAAGCCTTTTCCACTTCCTCGTCAATGCTGGAAGTGGTGGCGGAGTTTCCGATATTCGTATTGATTTTCACTAGGAAGTTACGGCCGATAATCATCGGTTCGGCTTCCGGATGATTGATGTTGGCAGGCAGCACTGCACGTCCTTCTGCTATTTCTTTACGGACAAATTCGGGAGTAATGTGAGTTTCGATTCCCAGTTCCTCACAGTTCATATTTTCGCGGATCGCCACATATTCCATTTCCGGAGTGATGATTCCTCGTTTGGCGTATGCCATCTGAGTGATGGCTTCTCCCTTTTTGGCACGATAGGGAAGGGCAATGTGTTCAAAGCGGAGATGATCCAGACTTTTGTCATCACGTCTCATTTGTCCGTATTCCGAAGTGATTTCGGGGAGTTGCTCTACGTCACCGCGTCCCACAATCCATTCTTCACGTAAGCGGGGAAGTCCTTTCTTAAGATCAATGCTCATTGACGGGTCACTGAACGGACCGCTGGTGTCATATACGTATACTTCCGGATTCGGAGTAGCTATCTTTTCTTCTCCTTCGAAGCTGACACTGGGCACTTGTTCAACTTTCCGCATGGCTACACGGATGTTCGGATAGAGTTTACCCGGCAGATACACTTTCTGAGAACGGGAAAATTTTATTTTTTGTTCCATAGAATTTTATTATCGTATTATTAAGAATAGTGAAACAAACACTACTCCCTACTTATTACCTATTACTTATCACCTATTACTTATTCCAAAAATGCAGTTAAAGGTGAACTTGCTTCTGCTATAAAGTTATCAGCCTGCAGACCCAGTCCTGCTTCGTATGCCCGTCTTCCGGCTTCGGTGGCGGCTTTGAAGGCCAACGCCATTTCTACCGGATTGCCTGCTACGGCGATAGCGGTATTTACCAGTACGGCAGAAGCACCCAGTTCCATTGCTTCGGCAGCGTGGCTCGGTGCACCGATTCCGGCATCTACGACAACGGGGATACCGGCCTGTTCGATAATAATCTGCAGGAATTCTTTGGTTTGCAGTCCTTTGTTAGTTCCGATGGGAGCACCCAGCGGCATTACGGTAGCGGCACCGGCTTCTTCCAGTCGTTTGCAGAGCACAGGGTCGGCCTGGCAATAAGGTAATACGATAAAGCCCAGTTTGACAAGCTGTTCTGTAGCCTTCAGGGTTTCGATAGAGTCGGGGAGCAGATAGCGCGGATCCGGATGGATTTCCAGTTTCAGCCAGTTGGTACCAAAAGCTTCACGTGCCATCTGTGCGGCGAAAACAGCTTCTTCCGCATCGCGTACTCCCGATGTGTTGGGTAGCAACTGGATATTCGGATGAATAATATGTTTCAGCATGTCGTCTTCTTTGTCATCCATGTCGATGCGCTTCATGGCTACGGTTACCATTTCAGTGCCCGATGCCAGAATGGCTTGTTCCATTACTTCATTGGAATTGAATTTTCCTGTACCCAGAAAAAGGCGGGAGTCGAACTCACGGCCTGCAATTACTAACTTTTCCACTTTTCAATAAGTTTATTTGATTATACGTTTCATGTTCAAAATCTTTCGTGTTTCCGCTGCCGGATCCTCCGCCCGAAGAATCGTTCCTGAAAGCGCGATTCCGTTCACTCCGGTTTCGAGTATGGCGGGTATATCCTCACGGGTGATTCCTCCGATGGCTACTACCGGAAGTTCGATATTCGCTTCCTTCATCTGAGATAAAATAGCGGTATAACCTTCCAGTCCCAGAACAGGACTCAGGTTTTTCTTTGTAGTGGTAAACCGGAAAGGACCGATGCCGAGGTAATCTGCTCCGGCACGGTAGTGCTGTACGACATCTTCGAATGTATTTGCCGTACCTCCGATAATAAATGCTTCTCCAAGTAATTGTCGTGCCTGATCTATCGGCATGTCTTTTTTGCCCAGATGCACTCCGTCCACTTCCAGCTTTTTGGCAAGTTCGACGTGGTCATCCAGAAGTAAGATCGCTTCTTTTTCTTTGCAGAGCGGCTTTAGTTGGAGGGCAACAGCTTCCACCTCTTCACACGGAGCTTCCTTCATGCGTAGCTGAATCCACTTACATCCTCCTTCAAGTGCCATGAGTGCCGATTCGAAATAAGTATACCGATCGGTCTGGTGGGTGATAAATTGTAGACTGACCATACTTTTCCCCTCCACAAGCCGCTTTGATGACCACGAGGTTATCATTCTCCTGTAACGCGAATTTCTCCCATTCGGAACGTGGAATCATTTTGTTGTTTACGGCAATAGCGATGCCTTGTACCGGAAGTTCCAGTTGGGCAGCCAGTTGTGTAAGGGTAGAAGCAGGAGTCATTTCCACCTCTTTGTTGTTCACTTGTACTTTCATTGTCCTATCAGAATAAATAAGTTGAAAGTAAATACAAAGAGCGTGCTTGAATGGAAAGGCGATAAGAAGAAACACAATCCCTACGTCAGTACTAACTGCCTCAGGTTCCTAGGGTATAATCTCAGCCCCTCTTTGGGGGCACCCCTTTGTCTTTACGGGAGCAAAGTAAGCGAAAAAGAAACAAAGATTCATCAAATTATCCGTTTTTTTTTCATTTTTCTTCCGATTCCCGCTTTTTGATAGGATGAGAAAAGACAAACCGTGCTCCGTTCTTATAATTCTTGTCAATCCAGATATCGCCTCCCATGCGTTGTATGGTCAGTTTGCAGATCGCCAGTCCCAAGCCTGTTCCCTGCACAAATTCGTTGAGCTTCTCAAAACGCTGGAATACCAGTTCCTGCTTGTCTTCGGGGATGCCCGAGCCTGTATCGGTCACAGAGAACAGCATACACTGGTCTTCTTCGTCTATTTCATAATCCAGCGTGATACTTCCGCCGTCGGGAGTAAACTTCAGCGCATTGTTCAGTAAGTTGATGATCACCTGCTGCAAACGTAGCGGATCGGTATAGAGCATATAAGGCTCTTTCGGCATCTGAAGCCTGACATCTATATCTCTTGTCCGGTTTTTCCTGGTCAGTGTGATCATGTTCTGGCAATGATTTACCAGTTCGCACCATTCATACTTGAACAGCAGTTTGCCTGATTCCAAGCGTGATACATCCAGTACATCACTGATCAGTTGCAATAACAATTCGGAATTAGTCTGGATGATATCCGCATATTCCTTCTGCTCATCCGTTGCTTCCACGGTATCGATCAGCAGGCTGGAAAAGCCGACAATAGCGTTCAGCGGTGTCCGTATTTCGTGGCTCATATTTGATACGAAGGCACTTTTCAGTTGATTGGCTTCTTCGGCACGCTCTTTGGCGTGACGTAGCGCAATTTCCGATAATTCCAGTTTCTTTTTATCTTCCCTTAATTGGGCTGTAGTCTTCTCAAGGTGATTCTTTAAGATTTTTGTCCGGTAATAATAATACAGTGAGATAAACAGTCCGCCTATCAGTACAAGGAAGGTAAACAGGATGAATTGCACTTCCGTCCGATATGCCTGAAAGAAAGGCACCTGTTGGTTGATGATAAGTGAATTGAAAGGTAGTTTCTTGTCTTGAAATCCCCATTCATACAGTTTGTTGGCATCAAATTTGTATCTGTTGGGCAACAAATGAATGTGGCCGACATTGTTTTTCCCCTTGTCCAGAAATTGATAAGCCTGTTCTCCCATGCTTCTCCCTATTCCGTCGTACTGGGGGATATACCCTCCGATTGCCCAATAACCGATGGCAGTAGCAGTCAGGCTGAAAACAGGCAACTCTGGATTCGCTTTGGAGAAAGCATATACAGAGTTGTTCATATACGTTATGCCCCGATTGTCAATTCTCCAGATACCCAGTAGTGCAACCGAATTTTTGGGGATATCGCGTAGTTGTTTGACGGCAGCATCAAGGGTGTGGATACGGCCGTCAATATAGGTCGTCGATATTTCCGGATAGCGTTTCATATTCTTTTTCACCCACGCTTGTTCGGCAAGTCCGTTGTAGGTGTTGTCCGAGATGAACACTAAATGTTCCATATCCGGATAAAAGCTTCGCATCATTTCGATATCTTTATCGACATCATATTCGTATGTGTTACAATATATTATATTGTATTCGCTCATTCTTTCCGTTAAGTCGATGCTCTGAGGTTCGTAGGTCTGTATATCAATAGAGTCTTCCGGAATACGGATGCCGTTGCGCGATGCCATAGCGCAAAATACGGGCAGTTGTCTGTACTTCTCGTCTTCGAGGTGCAGGAAACTGCTCCACGCTTCGCCACCCAGCAGGATGACCAGCTTGGCGTTCGGATGTTTGTCCAGAATGTTGGTAAGCGTTCTCTTCCATTTTCTGGATTGATTGAGGTCGGTAACATTCATGTTTTCTACGATGGTGGAATACTTGCCACCCAGTTGGCGGTACGTTTCTACGAACGTGTTGATATTATCGTAGGTATATTTAGTATCGGAATTGTAGGACGTCACGAAAAGTATCTCCTCTTCCAATTCTTCCGGGGTAGCCGCGTTACTGATGAAAGAGAGCAAAAGGAAGAAGGCAACAAAGAAAATGCGCCATTCTTTATTTTTTTGTTGAAGTGTCATAATTGTCTGTTTTGATTTTCGGCTATTGCAAAAATACAATTTATGCCTTTGAAATACAATAGAAAGCTTAGGTTTTTTGTTGTAGAAAAAAGGCCGCTGTGAAATTCACAACGACCTTTTCAATAGTATAGTTTAGCTTAATTTTAATGAGTCCGGTTACATTCGTTTTTCTACCACATCCCAGTCGATGATGTTCCACAGGGCGTTTACGTGGTCGGCGCGGCGATTCTGGTAGTCCAGATAGTAGGAGTGTTCCCACACGTCAAAACCCAGAAGTGGTTTCAGTCCGGCGCGTACGGGGTTACTGCCGTTTCCTTCTTTGGTGATATGCAGTTTACCGTTCTTGTCTACTGACAGCCAAGCCCATCCTGAACCGAACAATCCGACTGCTGCTGCATTGAACTCCTTCTTGAAGTTTTCAAAGCTGCCGAAATCACGTTTGATGGCTTCTCCCAGTTTGCCTGCCGGTTCCTTTTTCGAAGGTTTCGGAGCGAATTGGAGGAAATATAAATTGTGATTCAACACTTGGCCGGCGTTGTTGAAGATAGCTCCATCTGGAGCGGCGGCAACGATTTCTTCTACCGTTTTGCCTTCATATTCTGTTCCGGGCACAAGGCTATTCAGATTATTTACATATGTTTGCAGATGTTTTCCGTAATGGAAATCTATCGTTTGCTGACTGATTACAGGTTCCAGCGCATTGTTTGCGTAAGGAAGTTTAGGCATTTCGTAAGTCATGGTCATAATTATTAAAGACATTAATATAGTATTCATATTGTCAAAACTTTAAATGGTTTTGTTATACTATAATAACAGCCATAGTTCGTAAAAGGTTCACGGTATTTTATTTTTATTTATAAATGTACTGTATACGTTCCACTTGCTGTGGGTTGTCATAGCTGGTGCGGCATATCCATTGCCCCGTATTGTCATACTCGTAATAGGAGTCACCGTCGATCCGGTTTCCGTACTCGTCGTACAGGCAGGTCAGGCAGCCGGACGTCTTTTGGCTGTTGCCGAAGATACGTTGGTAGACGATGCGGGTGAGGTATCCGTATTTATCATATTCATACAGTTCTTTTTGTGAGAGAATCTGGTTGGGCGAATTGACAAAGAGCATATTCTGATGCTGAGATTCGGTCATTCTGCCTTTGTCGTCATATTTGTTGACTGTATATCCCTCCATTTCCCCGTTCTTGTTGTACTCTTTGGTTTCCGTCAGTAATCCTTGCTTGTTGTAGCTGCTGACGGTATATCTGCCGTCCATGTATTTTAGGGAATCACTTTCGATGCTTCCGTCGATACCGATGCGGCGTGCACGGCGGTAGAAGTCCGTTTTGGTTTTCGGATTAGTCTTCACTTCGAAGATGCAGTGGCCTTGCGGGTCGTACAGCCTGCTGGTTTGCACCTCGTTGATGGGTTGCCCGTTCTTTTCAGTCACGGATAATGTGGTGGTAAGCTGCCCCTTGTCATTGTAGGTGTAGCTGGTCGTAATATTACCGGTGCTGTCGGTCTCGCAGCACTTTATCAATCGTCCTTGAGTGTAATATTTTACAGTAGTCGGGGTGGAAACGATGGCTTGCAGGATAAATGGAGCACGCAAATTCTTTGCCTGGTCACGAAATTCCTTATACTTGTGTGTTTTGAGGAATTCCTGCAATAAACCGAGCGATTCGGAGTTGACTATTGCCGGTTTCAGAAGCTCGAAGTCTGCCTTTTCACTGAGATATTCAAGATCGTTCAGGTGAGTCCGTGCACCGGTGGACAGATAAGGTGTGTTCTTATAATCATCGATAATCTGCCGGATGGCGGTGGCATTTCCTTCTTTTTTCAGGCTGTCGATACGTTGGAACAGGAAATCATCGTATAAGGTACGGACCTCGGCAAGATAGGGGCGCGGACCTCTGTCTTGATAATACTTTTGCATTTCGGGGTCTTCAAAGAAGGCTTTGAAGTTTGCAGGAGTCGGGGCCGTCTTCACCAGTTGGTAGAGCCGTACGTTTTCGGAGGCGTTGACTTGTGCAATAAATTTGCCGTTGGGATACTCCTTGACGTAAGTCTGATAGATGATGGGAGTGGGGGTTTTGAGCATTCCTTCCAGCAGTGCCACCTCGCGGATGTTCTGCAGCCGTTGCAGCATGGCGGAGTCAACCGGATATTCGGTGGCGTGAATGCTGTCCAGCAGTGCCCGGCTGAAAGGTATTTTATCTTTCGAGGCCTCCAGCAGGTTGATAATGGACTGGTCCGCCTTGTCCCGTATCTGAGAAAGCGGAATCTTTTCCCCTTCGCAGATGCCGGGGAAGTTACTTTGGGCGGCTTTCTCGTAGCAGCCGAAGTAGAGGGTGGCTGCCTGTTCGCTCTGTCCGTTCCACAGGTCGTTGAGGACGTCCATCAATGATAAATCTTCGGCATAGTACGCCTTTGTTTCGTCATCCAGTTTTTCCCTGTTCTTCTGCCATTTGTCGGCGTCATTGTCGTTCAGATACCTTAGCAGCTTTTCCATGCGGCTTTGCTTTTGCGCCATTACTTGCTGTGGTATGCAGGCGATGAGGCACAAACATAAAATAAATGATAAAAATATACTCTTTTTCATTGCTTTGAGTGGTTAGGTTAAATAGTTAGTGATGAAAATTCATAAAAATATCTTCATTGTCAAATGAATGTTATACTTTTGTCGTATTGAAACAAATTTGAACGCCAAGGGTTTGTTAAAAATCCTCATTGTTTTTATAATGCTGTTATGAATACCAACTATATAGAGGAATTAAATGAGAGTCAGTGTGCAGCAGTGACTTATAACGACGGGCCTTCGCTGGTGATAGCCGGTGCAGGTTCGGGAAAGACACGTGTGTTGACTTATAAAATTGCCTATCTGCTGGAAAACGGCTATCAACCGTGGAACATCCTCGCACTGACCTTTACCAATAAGGCGGCGCGTGAGATGAAAGAACGTATAGCCCGTCAGGTGGGCATGGAGCGGGCACGTTATTTGTGGATGGGTACCTTCCATTCCGTCTTTTCCCGCATTCTCCGTGCCGAAGCAAAGTATATCGGATTCACTTCCCAATTTACCATTTATGATTCGGCGGATAGTAAAAGTCTGATCCGTTCCATCATCAAGGAGATGGGACTGGACGAAAAGACATATAAGCCGGGGATGGTGCAGGCCCGCATTTCAAGTGCCAAAAACCATTTGGTTTCTCCTACGGGATATGCTGCCAACAAAGAAGCGTATGAAGGAGATATGGCAGCCAAAGTGCCCGCTGTCCGTGAAATATATACCCGTTACTGGGAAAGATGCCGTCAGGCGGGAGCTATGGATTTCGATGATCTGCTGGTGTATACGTATATTCTGTTCCGCGACTTTCCGGAAGTGCTGGCCCGTTATAGGGAGCAGTTCCGTTATGTGCTGGTGGACGAGTATCAGGATACGAATTATGCCCAGCATAGTATCGTACTCCAGCTGACGAAAGAAAATCAGCGTGTTTGTGTGGTAGGCGATGATGCGCAGAGCATCTACTCTTTCCGTGGAGCGGATATTGATAATATCCTTTATTTCACGAAGGTTTATCCTAATACGAAAGTCTTTAAACTGGAGCAGAATTATCGTTCTACGCAAACCATTGTCTGTGCTGCCAACAGTCTGATCGAAAAGAATGAACGTCAGATTCGGAAAGAAGTATTCTCTGAAAAAGAACGTGGCGAACCGATTGGCGTGTTTCAGGCTTACAGTGATGTGGAAGAAGGGGATATCGTAGCCAATAAGATAGCTGAACTGCGTCGGGAACATAGTTACGGCTATGCCGATTTTGCCATATTATACCGTACGAATGCGCAGAGCCGTGTTTTCGAGGAGGCTCTTCGGAAACGAAGTATGCCCTATAAAATCTATGGCGGACTTTCATTCTACCAGCGTAAGGAGATTAAGGACGTCATTGCTTACTTCCGCTTGGTAGTGAACCCGAATGATGAAGAAGCATTCAAGCGAATCATTAATTATCCTGCCCGTGGCATCGGTGATACGACGGTTGGAAAAATCATCTCCGCTGCCACTGAAAATGGTGTCAGCCTTTGGGCGGCGCTTTGCGAACCATTGAGCTACGGGCTGAACATTAATAAAGGTACGCACACCAAACTGCAAGGTTTCCGTGAACTGATAGAAGGCTTTATGACCGATCAGGTGGACAAGAGTGCGTATGAGATAGGAACGGATATTATCCGCCGGTCCGGCATCATCAATGATGTCTGTCAGGATACTTCGCCGGAGAATCTGAGTCGTAAGGAAAACATTGAGGAATTGGTGAATGGTATGAATGATTTCTGCGCGTTGCGGCAGGAAGAAGGCAACCCGAATATTTCTCTGACAGATTTCCTTTCGGAGATTGCCTTGCTTACTGATCAGGACTCGGACAAAGCGGATGATGGAGAAAAGATAACGTTGATGACCGTTCATTCGGCCAAGGGGCTGGAGTTTAAAAACGTATTCGTAGTGGGACTGGAAGAAAATCTTTTCCCCAGTGGTATGGTGGGCGATTCTCCGCGTGCTCTGGAAGAGGAGCGCCGTTTGTTCTACGTGGCCATTACCCGTGCCGAAGAACATTGTTATATTTCTTTTGCCAAGACCCGTTTCCGTTATGGAAAGATGGAGTTTGGAAGTCCCAGCCGTTTCTTGCGCGATATCGATGTGAATTATTTGCGGTTGCCGCATGAGGCGGGAGTCAGCCGGTCGGTAGACGAAGGTGCGGGGCGTTTCCGCAGGGAGATCGAAGGTGGATTTACACGTGCGGCATCTCCTACACGAACGCCTTATGGTACTAAATTTTCTGATCGTGAACGTCCGAAGGCTCAGGTGATTGCGCCCACTGTGCCGAAGAATTTGAAGAAGGTCAGTGCAGTGAGTGGAAGCAGTACACGGTCGGCTTCAGCCGGTTCGGCATCTGTAACAGGAGTACAGGCGGGGCAGATGATAGAACATGAACGTTTCGGCTTGGGCGAAGTGATCAGGGTAGAAGGAACGGGTGATAATGCAAAAGCAACGATTCATTTTAAAAATGCAGGGGACAAGCAACTATTGTTGCGTTTTGCACGTTTTAAGGTGATAGAGTAATCATAGTAAAATTAGAGATGATCATGAGGAAACAACTAACTGTAATTCTGCTTTCTGCTCTGATGTTGAGCGGATGTGCATCGGGACGTATGGGAAATCCCGGAGCAATTGTAGGTGGTGCTGCAATTGGGGGAAGTCTGGGAAGTTCGATAGGCGGACTTATCGGAGATAATAATCGTGGCTGGAGGGGCGGATATCGCGGCTCTGCCATTGGAAATATTGTTGGCACCATTGCCGGTGCAGCGATAGGGAATGCGCTGACTGCTCCGAAGCCGGACCCGATAGAGGAATATGCTTACGTTCCGGAAGTCAGACAGGGGCAGTCTCACTCTAAGTTTAAACCTCGGACGCAGACTCAGCAGCAACTGACTCAGTTGAAACTGCGCAAGATTCGCTTTATTGACGATAACCGCAATCATGCGATAGACGGGGGAGAAAGCAGCAAGATCATCTTTGAAATCATGAATGAAGGACGGAATCCGGTTTATGACGTGGTTCCTATTGTAGAGACGGTCGGGAAAGTGAAACATATCGGCATTTCTCCTACTGTAATGATAGAAGAAATTCTTCCGGGTGAGGGTATCCGCTATACGGCTACGGTCTATGCCGGAAGTAAGCTGAAAGATGGTGAAGTGACTTTCCGCGTAGCGGTGTCCGATGAGAATGGGGTAATCTGTGATTCTCAGGAGTTTACACTGCCTACACAGCGGGCGGACTAGGATAAGAATAGCTCAAAATATTCGATTTGTTATAGTGACAGTATGTGCTCGGGATAGTGACACTATCCTTGGCACATACTGTCACTATGTTAATGGGATGGTGACACTATCCCAATACAATAGTCCGGTGCAGTCATTACACAATAAAATGAAGTATCGGTTTCATCTACACAGAAGCATTCTATATGAGTATCTGTCAAAATTTTACGTATCGGTTTTCCTTCCCAGTCGAAAACCCAAATCTCGCTGTTTAGAGTTTCTTTTTGTTCTTCGTGCATCCGATTGGTGTTTGGGTTATACAGTACATAAACATAGTTATTGGAAACGGCAATGCCTCGTGCTCCCAGTTCGGCATCAGGATTATCACTTTCCGCATACACACCGTCTGGGCTTGAATTGAACTGATAATGATAGGGTGCTAACAATAGTCTTTTATGGAGCGTTAATGTTTCCGGCTTATAGTCCCATAGCTCAAGTACATTACTGGTAGCACATGCCAGACGTTTCCGGTCGGTGTTGTAACCGAATTGTGATTGATGAAACATACCTTTAGCCGTATTGGGTATGGTTTCTTCTCCACTTTGATAGTTCGGGAAGTCGCCGCATTTGGATATGACATTGCCGTCATTATCTAAAATAAGGAATCTGCAATCTTCAAAAACGCCGGATGCTATAAAGCGTGATTCGCTTATCGGATAGACTCTGTCAATGCTCATGGGCAGGTGTATCAACTCTCCTTGTCGCCGGATGGAAAAGTCTTTCGTGTTGAATATATAGTTTTGCGCTGTGAAGTGCCATCGATTGTGTATGAAGGCAGACGAATCAGACAGAAAGAATCCGACAGGGCTTAAAAATTCATCAGGTCCTTGTCCTTGTGGCAGCATTTTATTTACAAAGCGTTGTTCACTAAGACTATAGCAGTATAAAAGGCTGTCTCCTTTAAAATCACCAGCATATAAGATATCTCCTTTCTTTTTTATATCCATTGGAATGGAGATAAAGGCTTCCTTCAAAGCGGTAGATTTAGCAGTTGTGCTTTCGCTAAAGGATACTCTTTTTTGTGATTCACTACAACTGAACAATGGCAATGCCAAAGTAAATAATAGAATGATGTTTTTAGATTTCATTTTGTTTTGCTTTATTTTGTACTATAACTACAAAGATAACGTATGTGTTTTGAAAAACAAGGATATTGAAGAGAAATAGGGCTAAAATATTTATAGTGAGAACATAATAATATAATTGGCATTCGGTAATTACCATATATTGTGTTAACTTTGTGATTTATTTGATGGTAATTGTAGTTGCGTTTTTGCTAAAGGGTATATTTATTGCCATAAATAGTATTGATCCACATACCAAAGAACTTGTCGGTAACCGAATATACTTTATTGATTTCTGTAATAATGTCTTTTTCAAGCAGTTTTTTAGTTGCGGACTGTACAGAACTTGCGGATGTCAGACTGTATCGTTTGATAAATTTCGCTGATGTGACGTTTTCTGCTTCACCTACTTTGGCAATGGCATAAAGCAATTCCTTCTGCTTTTCGGGAATATTAGATAAGATTTCCCGAAAGATTGTATCATTATATGCAATAAGGTTATCTATAGCTGTTTTGATAATTTCCAGTGTACATTCTTTCCCTTTCGGTGTATCTGCAAAAGCTTCATTGAATGTTTTTTGAATATAAAAGGTATGTCCTTTGAATAGCCGATATACTTTTTCTATATTTTCGATTTCAATATGCCGTTTTCTTTTTTGGAAATGGTCTGCGATAAATGGTATATAGATTTCCGGTACAATGGCTTTCAGTTCCAAAATATCGGCACTGTGGTAGAATGGACGGGATGAAGATAGAAACATTTCCTGCATCATATGCCGTTCACTTCCGGCAAAGATGAAATTGCTGTTTTCTATTTTCTGTATGTGTGTGCGTAGTAATGCTTCTATATTTTTCTCGGGATATTTAGCAATTTGTTGAAACTCGTCAATGGCAACGATACAAGGTTTGTCTGCTGCTATCAGACATTGAAATATTTCTTCCAGTGTATATTCGGGTCGATCAATATCCCCCAGTTCCAGATTGAAAGTAGGTAGATTGGTCAGCGGGTCAAATCCGAATTTACCATTGATTGATTTAAGTGTGTGGATAAACAGGCTTGCCATTTTCTTACTGCGGGGCAATAGTGTTTCATAAATTTCTTTGCCAAGCAGATAAGTGAATTCTCTTAAGCTTGATGTATGGAGTATGTCAATGAAGAAAGTATAATATTCTTCTTTTATTTCAGGTTTCTCATAACAGAAACGGATTAGTCCCGTTTTACCCATTCTTCTGGGTGAGATAATGACAAGGTTATTGCCATTGGTTAATGATTTAACCAGCCTCTCTGATTCTTTCACGCGATCGCAGAAGTACTCGGGTTCTATTTTTCCAGTTACTATAAATGGGTTAATTTCTTTTGCCATACCTGTTTCAATTTTCCGTAAAGGTAGTTATTTAAATAGAATTATGCAAATCGAATAATGTTAATAAAGTGTCTAGTCTAGTTTTATATTTATCGGATATTGAATATTGTTAACAAACTTATTCTTTTAGCCTTTATATGGTCCGTTTCTTTAAAACCAAAGGCCCGTTGGTTTTAAAGAAACGGGTCGTTGGTTTTAAAGGAACGCCTTTTTGGTTTTAAAGGAAAAATGGCGATTTGTATATTATTGATAATCAGTAGCTTGATAAATCCTGTTTTCAGTCTTATTAAATAGTAAAATATTTATATAAGTATAGCTTAATAAATAAGAGTTTTGATGCTACAAACATTTATATTATGAATATTTGTCTGACTACAAAGTGGCTTTTCTTCTATTAAGTTATATCTTTTTTTAAAGAGAAAGTTTAGATTGTTGTGAAAAATGTTATCTTTGTAGTACAAAACAACATAAAGTAAAGCAAAATGAGACCTAAAATCATAATTCTGTTATCTGCTATAGCTTGTATTGGAGGAATTGTATTCTTCCTTGCATGCAAATATACTTATGAATTCAAAGTAACGGAGCTTAAGGAGAAAGCGAAAGAGACTTTTACTGAAGCACTGGATAAAGAGTTGAAAAATAGAAATATAAACGGAGGACTGTCATTTTACTTTAATTCTGAATCGGCTATCTCTACTGAAATGCCTGATTCAGTTTATTGGGAAGATGCGTCAGGAAGACATTTATATCGGATGGATTCCAAGAAAAACTCTATGAATATTACTCATAATAGTAATTTACGTGCTTTGCATACTTTTATTTTTTATGAAAAGCCACTTCAGCCTGACTCTTTAAATCTTATATGGGATGAACAATTAAATAAAGCAGATATTTATTTAGAATCAGCTTTACGTATTTCTTTGACGCATGAAGACGGTAGTGTAGAATCTCAAAAGACCTATCAGAGTGAATGGGGCAATTCTTCAAATTTAGTTTTTACTTTTTATATAGGTTATGCCTGTGAGATAGAAGTAATGGGTTATTTGCATTACACTCTATGGGGGATGATATATAAAGAGGTGCTGCTATATTTATTGCTATATATAATTGTTGGATATGGATTTTATACGTTTTTCATAATTCTCAGTCGCAGGATCAATTCATTACGTAGTAAAGAAATAGTCGAGATTATCAAGGAGACTCCCGTGGAAATCTTAAAAGAGGTTCCTGTGGAAATTATCAAAGAAGTTCAGGTTGAAAAACAAATAATTAAAGAAGTACAGAGAGTGGATATTATTCCCTTACATTCTTACATATTGGGTGAGAGTCTAATATTCTATGCAGATCAGAATATCATAGAGGTAAATGATGTTAAGTATAATATTCAGGGGCAGTCCAGTTTACTTTTAGAACTATTTTTTCAAGAAAAAGATAATGGCTATACATTAAAGGAAGATTTTATTATAGAAAAATTGTGGCCTGATAATTCAGGTAATGATGAGCGAATGCATAAAGCGATTGGACGTCTGCGCTCGTTTCTTAGAAAAATAGATCCTTCATTGAGTATAATAAATAAAAATGGTACTTATCGACTAATTATATCAGAGAAATCTCTTGTTAAGAGAAATAGCTAAAAATGTCGATGAAATGGAGCTATTTTGAATTTCAACTTGATTTCTTCGGATAAAAATGATGCGAGGTCAGGATTGGTCAGCGGTATTCTTTGCTAATTAAGTGCTTCATTACTACTTTTGCTCTCAGAATTAATCTTTAACGCAAAAGTAGTATGAAAAAAAATCTTCTTCTTTTATTATGTATAGTAGCTATTTTATCTACTAAATATTTGGCTTCTCATGAAAAGAGACAAAGTGCTTTATTGTTATATAACATAGAAGCTTTAGCTGCTAACAGTGAGCATGCAGATATTGGACATTGTTATGGAACAGGTACTTTAGATTGTCCTGTATCTCACGATAAAGTTAAATATATCGCTGGAGGATATAGTCTTGAAGGTCTTTATTAGCTTTCTTCTTCTCTTTATCTGCATCTCTTGTGGTACAAAAAATATGGAATATGCAGAGAATGTATTTCCTTATTCTGAATTTCCACAAGAGAAGGAGCTAAAAGGAGAGGTGATAGAGCTTGATACTGCCTTATTTCGCTGTCCATTTCGGATACGAGTAGAAGGAGATAAAGCTATTGTAATGGATTTGCATGGTATCGATTATTATGCTCATTTGTTCAAATATCCTGGCTTTCAATATTTATCTTCTTTTGGGAGGCGCGGTGATTCACCAACTGAAATGCTATCAATGGATAATGTTCGTTTTTACAATCATAAAGTATGGACATTAGATGCTAATAAAAGAGAATTAACACGGTTGGGTTTTTCTTCATCCGGTGATTCACTGCTCCGTGACGAAGCGGTGATATTGGATGAAGATATTTTAAGACCACTTGACTTTGCCATATATAATGATACTACCTTTATAATTCCTGATTATTCCGGTGAAAACCGATTATGTTGGCTTAATGATGATGGGGAACTTGTAAAAAAGATAGGCGCTATCCCATCAATTAATAATCAAGCGTTACGAAAAGCTCGTCCAGCATTGGCACAGGCATGGCGTAGTTTCATTGATTATAATTCTCATAACGGTGTATTAGCAATGGTGACTCAACTAGGTGAAGTACTTGAAGTCTATAATTTGAAGGATAGCACGGAGGTTATTCGTATTGGTGAAAACGGGGAACCTAAGTTTAAAATATTTGAAGGATATGGAATACCTTCAGGAATTATGGGCTTTAGCGATGTGCAAGTAACAGATAATGCCATTTATGCAGTGTTCCATGGGACTACATTTAAAGAGATTGTAAAACATAATGGTCATCTTCCAGATGGAGGAAAGTATATTTATGTATTCAGTTTGAAAGGAGAACCACTATATAAGTATGTGCTTGATCACTATGTATATGGTTTTTGGGTGGATGAAGCTACAAAAACAATTATAGCGACAGATATAAATAATGATCAGCCTATTGTGAGATTTCAATGTGGTTGAAAAAATAGATAGTTAACGTGATTAAAAGAGGAGCAGGAAGATGGGTTAGTCAATTTTGCCGGATTGGTTCCCATCATCTGCTACTTTATTCCTACTAAAAAGAAAGGAGGTGCGACAAAGATAGTGATAATAATGGTTATGGCAAATACGTTTTTACCAGATATAGAGAAAAGTATGAAATGAAAAGGTATAAATATTAAAAAATCTACTTAAATGAAAAAGAAATTAATGGGTATAGTTACTATTATTGCAATTGCTGCTGTTGCAGGATATAATGTATATGCTTCGCGGAGTAACGTGAAGTTGTCGGACTTAGCTTTAGCTAATGTAGAAGCATTGGCTGATTCTTCTGAAGGTTCTCAAAGTGATTGTAACACATACTGTATGGTGAGTTATTTTGATACATGTATCATTAGATATACAAATAACACTTTTACTACTTGTTATGATAGTAGAATAAGAAGATCTAACTAACCGATTGTAAGGCTATATAGGTGCCTACTATTTCTATATAGCCTTGCTTTAAAAAATGTAATCATGAATACCCATAATTCTTGTTTAATACTGCTTTTGACAGTATTATTAGTAACAGTATCTTGTGCAGAAAAAAGTGGAAGTAAATATCAAGATGCAACTTTAATTGAATATCAAGATTTTGTATCCAGTCAAAAATTGACAGGGATAAATTTTTTATCAGATAAAGAAGTATTAAAGCCGATGCGTATATATGTTTGTGACACTATTCTGATAACAATGAACCCTATGGAGAAGAAGCTGTTTCATCTTTTTAGTTTAAAATCTAAAAAAGAAATAGGAAAACGAATTTCGCTTGGACAAGGGCCTGACGAAATGATTCGTCCTTCTATTATAAAATTTAATGAGAATCAGATTCTAATATTTGATGTTGCCACTTTTACGTTATTTACGTATGATACCGAGGATTTTATTTCAAATGAAAATACGATTCCTTTAGAAAGGAAGACTATAGAGCTACAAGCATATGGTGAAATAGGTTTACTCTCTGATAATCTAATAGGATCGACATATAATCCTAAAAATCAATTTATAAAATTTGATAATAATGGAAAGAAGGTTGGTGAATTTGGCTATTATCCAGTGGTGGCAGACTTATCATATACAGACGATGAGAAATTGGAGGCTTTTAAATCTTCTTTTGTGACTAATATGAAAGATAGGATAGCCGTTTGTTATAAATGGACAGATTTGATTGATATCTATGATCAGAACGGTCAATTGAAGAAACGGATTCATGGACCTGAACATTCGTATGCACATTTTAAGGAATTTCGTAATGGTAATGCTATCGCAGCTACCTCTGATAAAGATAATATAGATGCATATTTCTTTCCATATAATGTAGGAGATGAGTTTTTTGTGTTATTCAATGGAAAGCCTTGGGATCCGGATGATAAAGAAGTAGAATTGCCAGATCGTATATTCGTTTTTGATTGGAATGGCATTCCTCAGAAAATATATACTTTAGATCAAGGAATAATTAATTTTGCTGTTGATAAAGTTCAGAAAAAGATATATGGAATTAGCAGTTCACCAGAATTTCATGTGGTGGAATTTTCATATAAATAATAGATAAACGATGAAAAATATATGTCTTATGTTATTGCCATTATTCTTGATGTCATGTTTAAATAAGGATAATAACATCGTTTCTCTTTTGAAAGAATGGGAACAGAAAGAAATTCTGTTCCCTAAAGAAATGTATTTTACAACAATGTTGAGGGATACTACATATTATAATCTTCAGAGTGAGTATAAAATTTTAGCATATGTTGATTCGATAGGATGTACTAGTTGTAAACTTCAATTGTCGGCGTGGAGTATGTTAATTAATGAAATTGATTCCTTATATGCAGGTCGGGTCAAGTTTATATTTGCATTCTCTCCTAATAGAATTAAAGATATTTATCATGCTATATTGACTGCTAATTTTACATATCCAGTATATGTGGATAAACAGGATAGCATTGCTAAACTTAATAGATTTCCATTAGAATCAAACCTCCACACATTTTTATTGGATAAAAATAATAGAGTTATTGCTGTTGGTAATCCAGTTTATAATCCTAAAATAAAAAAACTTTATTTCAATATTATTTCTGGTAAGAAACCTTTTTTACCGTGTAATGCAGAACAAAGAACAAATGCTAGTTTGGATAAACGATTTTTAGACATGGGCAGTTTTAATTGGAAACAGGAGCAAATATCTGACATTATATTAAGTAATTCAGGAGAAGAATTATTAGCGATAGAGGATGTTTCTGCTTCTTGTGGTTGTATTACTGTGGAATATCTAAAAGAACCGATTCGACCAGGTCAGAAATTAAATCTGAGAATAAAGTATAAAGCAGCGCATCCTGAGCATTTTGATAAAACGGTAATTATATATTGTAATGCAGAAGGTTCCCCATTTAGACTAAAGATAAGTGGAAATGCAAAATAAAGAGGGAATATGGCAAAGTACTTTAGGGATTTATCATATATATGTATAATATTATTTATTGTTTTGGGATGGCATATTATGGATAACATTGTATCTGAAAAAGAGGTAGATATTACTTCTTTAGAAGTTGCTTTGCGGTCTGCTGGTGATAATAGAGGGGAGCTGGAAAAAGTCCTTTGTTACTATAAAAGAAAAAATACAGATAGCCTGAAATATAAAGCAGCCTGTTATTTAATTGAAAATATGCCCTTTCATAGATATTCAGTTGGAGAACAATTAGAAAACTATAAGTCATACTATGCATGGCTGAAAAAAAGCAAGGGAAAAGAACCGCAACAAGTTGCAGATTCAGTTAAGAAAGTATATGGTCCAATGAAAGAACCCAATAAGATACGCGATATTATGGAAATTGATTCTGCTTATTTGTGTCATAATGTTGATTGGGCATTTAAAGTTTGGCAGGAACAGCCTTGGGGAAAGAGTATATCATTCGATGTGTTTTGTGAGTATTTGTTGCCTTATCGTATTGGCGATGAACCCTTGGTATATTGGCGTGAAATGTACTATGCAAAATATAATTCATTGTTAGATACATTGAGAATGTCGGATTCTTTGGATATAGAAGATCCAGTAGTAGCTGCTAATTACTTAATAAATAAATTGCCTGATAAGTGGCATTATTATACTTCAACAACTCCTTATTCCTTTGGGCATATCGGACCTGAATATGTACAATACTTGTCAGGAACGTGTCGTGAAGTGACTGATTTTGCTGTATATCTATTTCGGGCATTGGGAATTCCTTGTGCTATTGATTTTGTTCCTGTACGTAGCTATGTTAATGCTGGGCATTTTTGGTTGGTAGCCTGGGATAAAACAGGTGAAGCGTATATGGCTAATTTTCCCGAGAATCTGGGAATGGTCCGCAAAAATTGGTGGTATCGTTGGGATGATAGTCCAAAGGTGTATAGATATACTTTTGATATAAACAAAGAATTATATGAGCAAATGGCGAAATATAATGAAAAGGTATATTCATTTTGGAGTCTGCCGAAATTTATGGATGTTACTTATGAATATGCTTATTCTTTTGAAAAGGAATTAGTCATTCCATTGGAAAAACTTTATAGGAATCAATGTAGTGGGAGAATAGCTTATTTATGTGTTACTAATAGAGATAACTGGATACCGGTTGATTGGACTGAATTTGACGCACAGCATCTGGCTTTTCGAAATGTACGAAGAGGTACGCTTATGAGGGTGGCTACTTACGAGAATGGTACTTTGAACTTTTTGACTGATCCTTTTTATGTGGATAAACAGAAAAAGGAGCAGCATTATTTCTCTATTGAAGGAAATACACAAGATGTGGTATTGTATGCTAAATGTAATATAGAGGGAGAAAATATGTTCCGTGACCGAATGATAGGGGGCGTTTTTGAAGGCAGTAACCAACTGGATTTTGCAGTAAGCGATACCTTGTTTATCATACAGTGTAAACCTGATCGTTTGAATACGACAGTAAGAAGTTCTTCAAATAAAGAATATCGTTATATCAGATATGTAGGTCCTCCCGGAGGATTATGTAATGTGGCTGAAGTCGCATTTTATGAAAAAAATGATACTCTTCCATTGTCTGGGAAAATTATAGGGACTCCCGGATGCTATCAACATGACGGGACGCATGAATATACAAATGTGTTTGATGGAAAAACGTGGACTTCTTTTGATTATTTTAAATTTTCCGGAGGATGGGCAGGACTTGATTTGGGTAGAAAGGTGCAGATAGACCGTATTGTATATACTCCGCGCAACAGGGATAATTATATTCGTCCTGGTGATATCTACGAGTTGTATTATTGTGATCGATATTGGAAATCCGCCGGAAGAATTAAAGCTACAGTTGATTCATTAGTATACAGAGGGATTCCCCAGAATGTACTTTTGTTCTTACGTAACCATACGCGCGGCGTAGATGAGAGAGTCTTTGTTTATGAAAAAGGAGAGCAACTATGGAAATAAGACTTAAAATTAAACTAGTTGTGTTGTGGAAGACAATCATCTTATTAGGAATAATTGTCTTGCTATCTGCTTGTTTCCATTCGAAGAAGGAGGCTGTATCTTCTATTGCTATTATTCCTGATGAGCATACGTTACTGGCGATTACGCCGGAATTCTCTATAAAAATGGCAGGAAATACATTGAATAAACATTATCTACGATTGAAGTCTGGAAAGATATTTCCAATGACAGGGATTTTGCAGGTAGATGGTAGGACCTATCGTTTTATGGGGGAAGATTCTTTACGTATATCCCCTATAGCTTCTCTTGCAAATGACAGCGTCAGTTGGTCAGGGAAATATTCTTATTTGTTTCCAGGAAAAGGGTGGGAGCAAAAGGAATATGATGATTCTTTTTGGAAAGAAGGAAATGCAGCTTTTGGACCTGTAAAAGGAAATTCTAAGATTCGTACCGCTTGGGGGGCGGAAAATATATATGTCCGCAGGCATATTAAGATTGATAATAAAGATGCTTTGGAAGGGCATAAAATTTACGTCTGTTATATTTGCGATGATCAGATAAAACTTTTTTGGAATGGAGATTTTTTATTTGAAAAAGGAATAACATATCAAACGAAATGTGGACGTTTAACAGATGAAGCTATTGCTCATATTGGTAATGGAACAAATGTTTTGGCAGCTTATGGATGTAATACAGGAGGCCCTGCGTTGTTAGATTTTGGTCTGTATATTGAAAATAAAACTTATAGTGAAGCAGATACGGCCCTATTGAAGCAAATAGATGTACAAGCTACTCAAACTCATTATGTATTTCAATGTGGGGATGTAGAACTTCAGATTGATTTTGTTTCACCTTCTTTGTCAGAGAAGTGGAATATGACAGGATGGCCTGTCGGTTTCCTTTCCTATCAAGTTCGTTCAGAAGATAAAAAGGAGCATACGGTGGAAATTTTGTTCGATGTGGATATGGAATGGATGTTTGGTAGGAGGAAGATTGATAGTTGGGTTGAACAAGAGTGGCGGTTTGTCAAGTCTGATAGTTTATATTTAGGTCTGACGGCGGATGGAACATCGTTTTCATGCGATGATAGTCATGTTGTTCTGTCTCAAAAGTTGTGTGCAGAAAATGGAAATAAAGGCATATTGTTAATAGGATACGGAGAAGGGCAGAGGATACAATATATTGGTGAGCGTTTACAACCTCTTTGGAATGACAATGGAAAAGGAGAGGTTAAAGAATTAATGAAGGCTGTTGGAAACAGGTATCAGAAACTTAAGGAAGAATGTAATAAATTGGATAATCTGTGGAATAATAAAGCATTTCAAGTGGGTGATAAGACATTTGCAGAACAGATTCTTCCTTCATATCGTAATTTTATTTCTTCCCATAGGTTTGTGTTATCTTCGGATAATAAGTCATTCTGCTTCGGAGATACTTTGGGTAATGTTAGAGATGCTTATAGGAGTTTTCCTGCTTTGTTATTTTTTAATCGTGTTGATTGGATGAAAAGTTTATTAAATCCAATATTTGAATATTGTGAAGATGAACATTGGAAAAGAAAATATCCGCCTTACGATATTGGATTATATCCGGTTGCAAGCAAACAAATAAAAGTGGATAATTGTGCTGAAGAGGCTGCTGCAAATATGTTGGTGATGACGGTTGCTATTGTGGAGGCAGAACAAGATTTCAGTTATGCTGAATTGCATTGGAGTCATTTGTGTTTGTGGGCAAATTATTTGGAAGAAAAGATGAAAGGTGAAGTTCTTCCTTCTATTGAGTTATTAGATGCAAATGACAAACGTGTGAAATGTGTGCTGGGATTGATGGCTTATCATAAATTGATTCAACTTAAGGATGCATATGAATAAAGTGAAGAAATTTCTAGCAATAATAGAGAATTTAATATTCATGATATTCTGCATGATAGTAATTTTGTTCTTGGTACAGTTATTCTGTTTCACATCGTTTAAAATTCCATCAGATTCTATGGGACCTGCACTTAAAGATGGAGATAGAATATTGGTTAATAAAATGATAAAAGGAGCCAGATTGTTTAATGTGTTTGCTGCTTTGGATAACAAAGATGTTACTATTTACCGGATGCCGGGATTGGGGCATTTTAAAAGAAATGATGTACTGGTTTTTAATTTTCCTTATCAGATGAGTCGGTGGGATAGTATCCGGATGAACGTAATGCAGTATTATGTGAAACGTTGTATAGCTTTGCCTGGGGATACATTGGAAATCAGAGGAGGATTTTATAAAGTGCGTGGATGTCGCGAACAGTTGGGAAATTATGAAGCTCAGCAATATCTTGCCGGACTACAGCAACCGGAAAAACAAGGAATCGTAGTAGGAACATTTCCTTATGATCAAAGCCTAGGATGGAATATTCGAGAGTTCGGGCCATTGCCTATCCCACAAAAGGATCAGATTGTAATAATGAACCATACTACTTATCTTTTATACAGACAACTGATCGCATGGGAGCAAAAGAAAAAAATAGAACTAAAACAAGGACAGGTGTTTATTGGTGATAGTCTTATTTATCAGTATTGCTTTAAAAAGAACTATTATTTTGTATCGGGGGATAATATGGCTAATTCGCAGGATTCCAGATATTGGGGCATGTTGCCAGAAGAATATATTGTAGGTAAAGCTACCTGGGTTTGGTATTCAAAAGAAAGGTATACAGAGAATGTGCGTTGGAAAAGGATAATGAAGAGAATTGGCTAAGATTTAGAAATAAATAATGGATGGAAATATAATAAATTATGGAAAATAGAATATGCTAATATTGTGTCACTCTGATGAAATGTCAGAGAGGCTTATAAAAATTTTCCTATTTTGTTGTTTTTTCAATCGTATTGATTGGATGAAAAGTTTATTGAATCCTGTTTTTTTATTGAAAAATATGTATTTATATTATAGTTATTATTTAAAAATTAGTGTTATGAAAAAAGTAAATGTATTGCTAGCTATTTGTGTTGCTGTTTTTAGTGTGTATTCATGGGCTTATTGTAGCAAAAGCTCGACTAATTCTCTTTTTAGTTTAATGGATATAGTTAATATTGAAGCTTTGGGAACTCCTGAGACCGGAACAGCTACATGCTCTATTAGTTATGACTGTATAAATTCGTCGGGCCAAAGAGACGGTGAAGTTAAGTGTACGGGGACTGAAAAATGTCATCGAGGGATTGATAAGAGTGGCACTATCATAATAAAAGAGAAGCGATGGGTTGAATGTGACGGATTGAAAACATATTGCTAAATAAATAGAAAAATGAGGCTGATTATATTGTGTATTTGTACTCTTTTATTTGTGTTTAATATCATGAGTTGCAAAGAGGAAAGAAACTTAATGGAACTTGAATGTTCTCTATTTTCCTCTTTTAGAACTTATCCTGATTCAACTTTTTTTAAGAGTATTTCATGCTTATATTTTGAGGATGGTAAACTTTATATGTTTGATCCGTCAAGGGCTGATGTCGCTATTCTGGATATTGATAAAGATACTTTCTATACTGTTGGCAAATTTGGAGAAGGCCCTAAAGAAGTGGTATCGCCAACAGGATTTTATGTACAGAAGGATACTATTGGCATCTTAGATGCTGGTTCAATGGCTTTGAAATTTTATGATGGGAAGGGATTCATAGAATCAGTATCGGTTCCAACATGTAATGAATTTCGTTTCTTTATAGAAAATGACACTATTTATGCAACAACAATGACTGATAGTTCATGTTATGTTAAGACTGAAAGAAATTGGGACCGTATAAATAGTGGCGACATACAATTTTGTGGGGAGGTATTTTCTATAACTGAACATACAGATATGAATATATTACGTAATCAACGCCATCTAGTAAAAGGTGAAGATTGTTTGTATGCTATATGTCCAAGTTATCCTGTAATAGAAAAATATGATTTGCATGAAAATAGACTACTTGCTTCATGTGATCTCTCAGATATTAATATTATTAAAAATAATCTATCTTATATAAAGCAGAAAAATATATCTTCTAGAAGCTTTTTTACATATTTATGCGATGCTTATTGGAATAAAGATAAATTATATTTGTTGTGTGCTACTTGGGAAAAAGGATATGAAGTAAATACTATTCTTGTTCTAGACTCGGCTTTAACCCCATCTTATGTTTGTCGTTTGCCTGGTAAAATATATAATACGATTTGTGCTAATGAAAATTATATTTATGCAATGAATTATGAGCAGTGTGCTATGGAAATATATAAGATTAATATGCCTTTTTAGTTTTTTTCTTTGTTTGTTTCCTAATTGTAATAGCAATAAAAAAAATAAAATGGTAGAGCAAAATATTTCATCTTTGTTGAATCAGGATGTTGATAGGCTGAAAGGAAGGCAAATTCTTTCTTTGGATTCTGTAGTGGGGGAGACTGAAAAGTGTGTAATTGTATATATTTTTAATTATTATGACTGTGAGACATGCATAGATAAAGGCTTTGAAATAGTAAACCTCATTGATAATAGTAAAAAAAGAGAATATGTAAAAGTAATTGTAAGTATGTTTCATGAAGTTACGTCTACTCAAAAAAGGAATTCATATAGAGGGTTTATTTATAAAGACAAGAATGATTTAATAAGAAAAGAATTGAGGTATATACCGACTCCTGTTATGATAATTGTTGATAATAATTGTCGAATAAGAGATGCGTGTATATTCGAAATATCACAAGATAAAAAACAATTAGATGACTTTATTAAGAAATGTCTTTCTATTGATGATTAGTTTACATTCTTTTCGAAATGATGGAGGTGATTTTACGATTTATTAACATTGAATTGTACTGACATAGACTCAAAAATGGCACGTTTCTTCAAAACAACGTCCCTTTGATTTTAAAGAAATGTGCCATTCTTGAGTAAACGTCAAAATATTGTATAGGAAGAGAGTTGATTTGTACAGTCGTTCTGCTTTAATAAAAAATTGAGAAATGGCATAGGGATACAAGTTACAGACCCGTCCTCTGTTCTAGTGGAAGGGACTTTAGGTATCATAAAAACCTGATAACGAGCTTCGAACCTGCCGTTTCGATATATGGCTTTGAGGACAAATTATACAAGAGAATGATTTACCTACTCTATATTGAATTATGCCGATGTAATGTGGTACATATTTGTGGATTACAATTATTAGCTAGAAGGAGATAATAGAGGGATTAGATTCAATTAATCTTATATTTTTTATATAGACAACTGATCGCATGGGAACAAAAGAAAAAAATAGAACTAAAAGAAGGATAGGTGCTTATTGGTGATAGCCTTATTCATCAATACCGTTTTGAAAAGAACTATTATTTTGTATCTGGTGATAATTTGGCGAATTCACAAGATTCCCGTTATTGGGGAATGTTGTCGGAAGAATATATTGTAGGTAAAGCTACCCGTATTTGGAACTCAAAAGAAAAATATACCGATCAGATACGTTGGGAACGGATTTTAATGAAGATCAAATAAAGATGGGAGATGATAGAAGATGTTATTACAGAATAAATATATCGTTCATTTATTAATGCTGTTTGGAGTCATTGCGCTTTTAAGTGTTGTGACTGTTTCATCTTATACTATTGCGGTTGGAGATATGGCATATCAGAAGCTATATTTGGGGCGTGTGACTATTGTATTTGTAATATGTAGTCTTATTTCTTTATGTTTAGATAAAAAGGGAAATACTTTTTATTTATCAGTCGTTTGGTCTCTTATTATATTAGGTGGGGTTGAAGCTGTTTGGGGATTAAGACAAATATATGGTTTAACTGTATCCAATCATTCTTTATATGCGCTAACAGGCTCTTTCTACAATCCGGGGCCTTATTCCGGATACTTAGCAATGGTATTTCCTATTTGTTTGAGTGAATGGTTGGATCTAAAAAAGGTGAAGAAACGTACTTGGATCGAGCAAAGTAAATATTGTGTGGCTTTAGGAGTCTTGCTGTTAATTCTTTGTGTTTTACCGGCAGGTATGAGCCGTTCGGCATGGATGGCTGTTGCGATTTCTGGGATATGGGTATATGCTACATACCATTCATGGGGAACTAGTTTAAGGAAGATAAGTAAAAAATATAAGAAAAGAGTATTTCCGGCTATTATTGCCGGGGGAATGGTATTGATAATAGTTGGTTATTCTCTTTTTCAATTAAAAGTAGATTCGGCTAATGGGCGTCTGTTTATTTGGAAAGTGAGTGTTATGGCTATTATGGAAAAACCTCTCCTTGGACATGGTACTGGAAACTTTGCATCGGCTTATGGAATGGCTCAGGAAAAATATTTCTCCCAAAAAGAGTTTACATCTACAGAAGAATTAGTAGCTGGAAGTCCTGAATACGCTTTTAATGAATATCTGCAAATAGCTGTAGAATATGGAGTCTTATTTCTATTGGTTGTGTTATTGATTATTGTTTTTTGCCTTTGGATAGGAATAACAGAGAAAAGACTAAGTGCATGTGCTGGTTTGATTTCTGTTTTAGTATTTGCATTTTCATCTTATCCAATGCAAATACCCGGATTTGCTATAGCATTCTATTTTTTATTGGCTGCTTGTGTAGTGGGTTCTTCACGGTTACAAATATTGTTCTTTATTATAATGATTGCTTTATTGGGAAGTTACTATTGGAAATATAATCAGTATAATGCTTGTGAAGAATGGTTTAGGTATAAAATGCACTATAATATAGGCGCATTTCGTTTAGCCAAAGAAGGGTATGAGAAAATTTATCCGGAATTGAATGATAGGGGAGCATTTTTGTTTGAATATGGACATTCTTTACATAAGTTGAAAGAATATAATAGTTCTACAGCAATTTTGAAAGAGGCAATGGCACATAGTTGCGATCCTATGATTTTGAACATAATAGGAAAGAATTATCAGGCTATAGGAAAATATGAAAAGGCTGAAGAGTATTTCATACGATCTACTCATCGGCTTCCGGGAAGAATTTATCCATATTACTTGTTGGCAAAGCTTTATGCGGAACCGGAATATCGACATCCGGAGAAATTAAAACAGGCGGTTCAGATTGTATTGACGAAGGAACCAAAGGTACAATCGACTGCAATAAGGGAGATGAGAGAAGAAGTGAAACTGCTAAAATAAATGGGTGAAGAAAAAAATGACTGTACAAACTTGATTATTAGATATTTTTGTCTAAATTTGGCAAACATGATACAAACTTACATACAGTATACAAGAAATTATATGTGAGATAATTAGAATAAACAAACCAATAAATACGATGAAAAATAATTCTACATGGATTTTATTGTGCCTTGCATGTATGATGACGCTCTCTTGTTCCGACAAGAAGAATACTGCAGATGAATCGGAGAAAGGCGTCTCCACAGTCCTTCCAGATACGAAGAATGAAGTAGCTGTTCAGATATTGAAGAAGCGTGATTTTCATCACGAACTGGTGAGTAACGGCAAAATCAGTGCCCGTGGCAAAGCCGATCTGCGTTTTGAAACCGGTGAAGTCATCGCTTATATCTATGTGAAGAATGGCGACCGTGTACAGAAAGGGCAGAAACTGGCTGATCTGGATAAATTCCGTCTGGAACAGAAATTATCCCAGTCGGAAGATGCTTTACTGAAAGCCGAACTTGAATTGAAAGACGTACTGATCGGGCAGGGATATTCTCCTGACGACTTTAGTAAAGTCCCTGCCGAAACAATGAAAATCGCCAAAGTAAAAAGCGGGTATGAACAGTCGAAATCCCAGTATGAACTGGCGAAAAGAGAGATGGAGCATGCTACGTTGATTGCTCCTTTTGACGGTGTAGTAGCTAATTTATTTTCAAAGCCTTATAATCCGGCAAATACTTCTGAAGCATTCTGTACTATTATCGATTCCAAAGGAATGGAAGCTGATTTCACAGTGCTGGAAAATGAACTTGCTTTTATCAGGATGGGAGATAAAGTGGTAATTACTCCTTATGCCGGAGGAGATGCGTTTGAAGGCAGTGTATCAGAGATAAATCCATTGGTGGATGCCAACGGCATGGTGAAAGTGAAAGCATTGGTAAATGCGGGAGGAAAACTGTTCAGCGGAATGAATGTAAGGGTAAGTGTCCGCCGTTCGCTGGGAGAGCGGCTGGTTATTCCGAAGAGTGCCGTTGTATTGCGTTCCGGCAAACAAGTGGTATTTACCCTGAAAGACGGCAAGGCAATGTGGAATTATGTGAATACGGGACTGGAGAATGCGATAGAATGTGTCGTCTCCGACAAGTCACAGAAAGGTATCGAGGATGGTCTGCTGGAAGGAGATACGGTGATCGTCACCGGAAATCTGAATCTGGCGCATGAGGCGGAAGTCTATGTTAAATGAAGAATTAAGAATTAAATAATGAATCTATGATAAAATTCTTAATTCAGCGCCCTATTGCCGTATTGATGGCCTTTACCGCCTGTTTCATCATCGGACTGGTGACGTACTCTACGCTGCCTATATCGCTGCTTCCCAATATCGCTATTCCTGAGATTACGGTACAGGTGGCGTCTGCCAATACCTCTGCCCGGGAATTGGAAAACACGATTGTCAAACCTTTGCGGGGGCAGTTGATTCAGGTCTCTACCCTGAAGGATATTCATAGTGAATCGAGAGACGGGGCGGGCATTATCCGCTTGTCATTTGAATATGGAACGAATACCGACCTTGCCTTTATCGAGGTAAATGAGAAGATAGATGCCGCCATGAACTATCTTCCGAAAGAAGCGGAACGCCCGAAGGTAATCAAAGCGAGTGCAACGGATATTCCCGTATTCTATCTGAATCTGACACTGAAGAATGACAGTGCTTACGGAGCTACGGAACAGCACTCCTTCCTTGAATTGTGTGAGTTTGCCGAGTCTGTCATCAAGCGCAGGATAGAGCAGCTTGAAGAAGTTGCCATGGTGGACGTGACCGGAATTTTGGAACGGCAAGTACAAATTGTGCCCGACAAGGACAAGCTCGCCATGATGGGACTCTCCATTGGAGATATCGAATCGGCTTTATCCTCTAATAATGTGGAACCGGGCAGCATGACAGTGCGCGACGGGTATTATGAATACAATATTAAATTCTCGACATTGCTGCGTACAGCGGAGGATGTGGAAAATATCTATCTGCGTAAGGGCGACCGCATCGTACAGTTAAAAGACTTCTGCAAAGTAAGCGTCGTACCTGTAAAGGAAAAAGGAGTATCCCTGTCCAATGGAAAACGGGCGGTGAGCCTTGCCGTCATCAAACAGGCGGATGAGAACATGGATAAGATGAAGCAGGCGCTGGTTGGCACGATGACCTATTTTCAGTTAGTATACCCGGAGATCGATTTCAGCATCAGCCGTAATCAGACGGAACTGCTGGACTACACCATCTCTAATCTGCAACAGAATCTCTCCCTGGGCTTTCTCTTTATTTGTCTGGTAGCGGTTCTGTTTCTGGGAGATGTAAAGTCTCCTTTGGTTATCGGACTCAGTATGGTGGTGTCCATCGTGATCAGCTTTGTCTTTTTCTACCTTTGCAATATGTCTCTCAATATCATTTCTCTTGCCGGATTGATCCTGGCATTGGGAATGATGATTGACAGTTCGATTATTGTGACTGAGAATATATCGCAATACCGTGAACGGGGATACTCCTTGCGCCGTGCCTGTGTGACGGGAACCAGTGAAGTGGTCACCCCCATGCTGAGCTCTTCTCTGACGACTATTGCTGTCTTTGCCCCGCTGATTTTTATGAGCGGTATTGCAGGCGCTATTTTCTTTGATCAGGCTTTTTCTGTCACTGTAGGACTGATGGTGTCTTATCTCACCGGTATCATGCTGCTTCCCGTACTTTATCTGCTGGTTTACCGGACAGGTGTCCGCACCCGGAAATGGAAGTGGCTTTCTTTCAAATTTAATAACCCGATCAAGGATCACACGCTGGACCGCTTCTATGATGCGGGTGTTGACTGGGTATTTCGCCATAAAACGTTCAGTGTACTGTTCTGTGTGATTTCCATTCCGCTTTGCGTATTCTTCTTTTTCTTTATAGACAAAGAACGGATGCCCGATATCGAGGAAAATGAACTGATCGCCCGGATAGAATGGAATGAGAATATCCATGTGGATGAAAACAAACGACGGGTGGATGAACTTTTCAAGGAACTGAAAGATGAAGTACTGGAGCAAACAGCCTCTATCGGCAGACAGGATTTCATTCTCAATCGGGAACGGGAACTGTCTTCTTCCGAAGCGGAACTTTATTTCCGTACGGAGACTTCCAATGCTATTGCCTCTTTGGAACAGGCGGTATACCGGAAACTGAAGGAACGTTATCCGCTCTCTGTCATTTCTTTCTCTCCGCCGGAAACGGTATTTGAGAAACTCTTTGTGACGGGTGAACCGGATGTGGTGGCGGAATTTTACACCCGTAATAAAGCGGAAGCCCCCAAAGCGGAAGCAATCCGTAGCGTTGAACAGGAACTGGGACGAAAAACCGGAATCAATCCGACAGGTATCGCCTTCGAAAACCAGTTGAATCTGAGTATCAGCAAAGAGAAACTCTTGCTCTACCGTGTTTCCTACAACGAACTGTATCGGGTACTGAAAACGGCTTTCCGGGAAAACAGTGTGACGATGCTGCACTCTTATCAGCAGTATTTGCCGATCAACATTGCCGGGGATGAAAAGACTGTGAACGAGGTGTTGCAGGAAACACTGGTGCAGACGCAACCGGACAACCGTGGGAATGTCGATTTTATCCCGCTTCGGGAATTGATCAACGTAGCTCCCGCCGAAGACTTGAAAAGTATTACTTCCGGACGTAACGGCGAGTATGTCCCGTTCGACTTTTACGGCGTGCAGGATGCGAACCGGCTGATGCGTGAAGTGAAACAGGTGGCGGAGGAAACAGGGGACTGGGATACGGGCTTCTCCGGCAGTATCTTCTCCAACAAGGAGATGCTGGATGAACTGGTCGTGATTCTGTTGATCTCACTGCTGCTGATGTATTTCATTCTTGCCGCACAGTTCGAGAGTTTTCTGCAGCCGTTGCTGGTACTGGCGGAAATCCCGATTGATGTGGCATTTGCCTTACTCTTGCTTTGGATATGCGGGCATACGCTGAATCTGATGTCTGCCATCGGTCTGATTGTGACCTGTGGTATTGTAATCAATGACTCTATTCTGAAACTGGATGCGATCAATGAACTGCGCAAGGCAGGCGTTCCTTTGCTGGAAGCTATTCACGAAGCAGGCCGCAGGCGTCTGCGTCCGATTATCATGACTTCGCTGACGACCATCTTTGCCATGGTGCCGTTGCTGTTCTCCTCGGATATGGGATCGGAACTGCAAAAGCCGTTGTCTATCGCCATGATAGGCACGATGTCCATCGGTACGGCGGTCAGCCTCTTTATCATACCGCTGCTTTACTGGTTTATCTATCGGGGAAAAAGCGGGAATCACAAACCAAATGAAAAACATGTTGAATTATGAAGAAATCATCCGTTCTTTTTGTATTGATGGCAGCATCGGGGATATGTTTCTCTTCAGTATATGCCCAGAAACGTCTGGTGCTGGACTTGAACCAGACTATCGCTTTAGCTAACGACAGTTCGCTGGAGTCATTCCGCACACAAAATATGTATCTGTCCGGTTATTGGGAATACCGGACGTACCGGGCAAACCGTTTGCCGAGTCTGACAATGGACCTTACCCCGGCACAATATAACCGGGATATCACGAAACGTTATGATTCGGGACAGGACCTGGATGTCTACCGTACGCAACAGTCATATTATGCCTATGGAGGATTAAGTGTCCGTCAAAATCTGGACCTGACCGGAGGTACGTTCTATCTGGAGTCGAACCTTGCCTATATGCGTAATTTCGGGGATAATAGTGCGACGCAGTTTACCAGCGTCCCGATACGGCTCGGTTATTCGCAGAGCCTGGTCGGGTATAATCCTTTCAAATGGGACCGGAAGATCGAACCGCTGAAATACGAGCGTGTGAAAAAGGAATTTCTTTATAATGTGGAAAAGGTTTCGGAAACGGCGACGAATTATTTCTTTTCGCTGGCGATGGCGCAGGCGGAATACAAACTGGCAAAGGAAAACCTCGCATCTACGGATACTTTGTACCGCATCGGACAGCAACGGCACCGGATCGCCGCTATTTCACAGGCGGACCTGTTGACTTTAAAGCTGGATAAAGTGAATGCACAGAATACATTGCAGAATAGGGCAAGCGCCTTGAAACGGGCAATGTTCTCACTGGCATCTTTTCTGAATCTGGATAAGAATACCCAGATCGAACTGGAGCTTCCTTCACGCCCAAGTATGATGGAGATTCCGGTGGATGAGGCTTTGAGATGGGGAAGGAGCAATAATCCGCAGTTGCTGGAACTGAAGCAGAATGTACTGGAAGCGGAGCGGAATGTGGACAGAACAAAGAAGGAATCCCGTTTCAATGCCAGCGTGAATGCCAGTATCGGTTTCAACCAGGTGGCGGAAAACTTCGGAGATGTGTATCATAAACCGATGCAGCAGGACTTGGTAGCGGTCAGCGTATCGATTCCGCTGCTGGACTGGGGCGTTCGTAAGGGCAAATACAACATGGCACGGAATAATCTGAATGTAGTGAAGATTTCGGCACGTCAGGATGAGATCAGTATTGAGGAGGAAGTCATCATGACGGTGAGTGATTTTAATATCCAGCGGCAGTTGATTGCCAGTGCGGAAGAAGCGCTGGACCTGGCGATACTGGCTTATAATGAGACAAGGCAACGTTTTATTATCGGTAAAGCGGATATTAATAGTCTGACGCTTTCGCTCAACAGGCAGCAGGAGGCGCAGCGCAACTACATTTCTGCCTTGCAGAACTACTGGCTGAATTATTATAAAATACGTCGTCTGACTTTATTCGATTTTGCTACGAAGCTTTCTCTTTCGGATCGTTTCGACTTTAATGGAGGAAGACTGATTAGATAGTAATTTCTTTTGGGATATAGACAAATGAATCATGCAAGATATAGGTTCTGAAATTAAAAAGTCATCAAAGGCTTCCGCTTTTACGCTCATTGTCGCTTTTATCAGCGTGGCGTTGGTCGGGCTGGCACTTGTTCCGTTGCTGCCGGTGAAGCTGAATCCGTCACGGACCTTACCCGGATTTTCTGTGTGGTTCGGCATGGGAGGGACTTCGGCGCGTGTCGTGGAGATGACGGCTACCAGCAAACTGGAGGCGATGCTTGCCCGTGTCAAGGGAATACAAAGCATATCTTCGACTTCCGGCAATGGCTGGGGAAGTATAAATGTGAGTCTGGACAAGCATGCAGATGCGGCTGTCGCACGTTTTGAGGCTTCGACCATCATTCGTCAGACTTGGCCGGAATTGCCGGCGGGAGTTAGTTACCCGTACATTCAGATGGCAAGTCCGGAGCAGAAAAGTCAGGGACCTTTTATCGCATTCACGATTAATGCGCCTGCCACTCCCAGTCTGATTCAGAAGTATGCGGAGGAACATATAAAGACACGCCTTGCGCAGCTTCCGGGAATCTATAAGATAAACGTCAGCGGAGCCACACCGATGGAATGGCGTCTGGAGTATGATTATGAGCAGTTGCGTGCGTTGGGGGTGAGTACGGATGAAATTAGTCAGGCAGTCGGTCTGCATTATCAGAAAGAGTTTCTGGGGACTTATGATGTGGAACAGGCGGCTTCGGGCAAGGAGTGGATTCGGTTGGTGCTGATGCCCGAACATGATAACCGGGAGTTTGACGCCGGGCAGATACAGGTGAAAGTGAAGGATGGGAGAATCATCCGCTTGGACGAACTGGTGAAGGTCGTCCGTATGGAAGAGCAGCCTCAGAGTTATTACCGGATCAATGGGTTGAATTCGATTTATCTGTCTGTTGTCGCTGAAGAGGCAGCTAATCAGCTGGAACTGAGCAAAAAGGTACAGGCGTGCATGGATGACATCAGACTGTCGCTTCCGGCAGGATACGAGATTCATACCAGTTATGATACTACAGAGTTTATACATGACGAGCTGAACAAGATTTATTTGCGCACGGGAGTGACGGTGGCTATCCTGCTCTTGTTTGTACTGCTGATTACTTTCAGCCCCAAATATCTGTTTTTGATTGTCACCAGTCTGACCGTGAATATGGCAATAGCCGTTATCTTTTACTATGTCTTTGGGCTGGAAATGCAGTTATATTCTTTGGCGGGTATCACGGTTTCACTGAACCTGGTGATTGATAATACGATTGTGATGAGTGATCATTATCTTCGATGTAAAAACCGGAAGGCGTTCATGTCTGTATTGGCGGCTACACTGACAACAATGGGAGCGTTGGTCATCATCTTCTTTCTGGACGAGAGGATTCGTCTGAATCTGCAGGATTTTGCCGCAGTGGTGATGATTAATCTGGGAGTTTCATTATTGGTTGCTCTGTTCTTTGTACCTTCTTTGATTGATAAAATCGGGTTGAAACGACGCAGGAAGTCTTCTCTGACCGGAGTGAAGAGAAAATGGAAAATGGGGAATACCCGTTTCTTAGGATGGCTGCGTTCGAAGATGCGAAGGGGGCCGGTCTATTTCAGTCATTTCTACAGGTGGCTGATACAGAGGCTTTGCCGCTGGAGAGTAGCGGTTTGTCTGTTGCTGTTGCTGGCATTCGGATTACCGGTCTTTCTGTTGCCGGAAAAGATGGATGGGGATGGCAAATGGGCAGAGATTTATAATAAGACACTGGGGACTCCTACCTATAAGGAAAAGGTGAAACCGATAGTGGATAAAGCGTTGGGAGGAAGTCTGAGGCTGTTTGTGCAAAAGGTGTATGAAGGGAGCTACTTTACCCGGAATGAGGAGGTGGTGCTTTATGCCAACGCCAATTTACCGAACGGCAGTACGCTTGAACAGATGAATACACTGATCAAGCGGATGGAAACTTATCTGAGCGAGTTCAAGGAGATCAAGCAGTTTCAGACATCGGTAGAAAGCGCCCGCAGGGCATCTATCAGCATTCGTTTCACAAAGGAAAATCAGAAAAGCGGGTTCCCATATACGCTGAAAGCTAACATGATCAGTAAAGCTCTCCAGTTGGGGGGAGGAGATTGGAGTATTTATGGATTACAGGATCAGGGATTCAGTAATAGTGTACGCGAGAATGCGGGATCATTCCGGGTGAAAATGTACGGATATAATTATGATGAACTTTATAGCTGGGCTACAAAACTGAAAGAGGTCTTATTGTCTCATCGCCGTATCAGGGAAGTTACGGTCGGTTCCAATTTCTCGTGGTGGAAGGATGATTATCAGGAGTTTTATTTTGAGCTGGATAAACAACGGATGATCGGAGCGGGGATCGGAGCCGGAGAACTGTTTGCTGCTATTCGTCCCATATATGGGCGGAATCAGGAAATCGGTTCCGTTGTTACCGAAGATGGAACGGAAAAAATCAAACTCTCTTCCCGCCAGTCGGATCAGCGGGATATATGGGCCATGCAGTATTATCCTTTCCGTGTAGGCGATAAAGAGTATAAACTGGCGGAACTGGCTAAGGTAGAGAAGGGACAGATGCCGCAGGAAGTGGCGAAGGAGAATCAACAATACCGCTTATGCCTGCAATATGAGTATATCGGTGCGTCGGAACAGGGAAATAAGCTGCTGAAAAAAGACCTGGAAGAGTTTAATGAACTTCTCCCGATGGGATATAAGGCGGAAGCGGAAAGTAATAACTGGTCATGGGGTGGAGGTGCCAACAAACAGTATCGCTTGCTCCTGATTGTGATTGCTATCATTTTCTTTATTACAAGCATTCTGTTCAATTCGTTGAAACAGCCGTTAGCGATCATCTTTGTCATTCCGATCTCTTATATCGGTGTGTTTCTGACGTTCTACTGGTTCAAGTTGAACTTTGACCAGGGTGGTTTCGCTTCGTTCATTCTGCTCTGCGGTATCACAGTGAATGCCAGTATTTATATTTTAAATGAGTACAATGCGATTCGAAAACGCTTTCCCTGCCTTTCTTCTCTTCGTGCTTACGTGAAGGCATGGAATACGAAAGTGATCCCTATTTTTCTGACGGTTGTTTCTACCATCCTTGGCTTTATCCCCTTTATGGTGGGAGCAGAGAAAGAAGGTTTCTGGTTTCCTTTGGCTGCAGGTACTATCGGTGGACTGGTAATGTCCGTGATCGGCGTGTTTATTTTCTTGCCGGTACTGACTTTGAATAAAAAGAAGATGATGGTGAAGAAGCCTTGAAGAAATAAATTAGCTATTAGCATATTTCGATTAGCTATTAGCTAATTTGTTTTTGCTAATAGCTAATCGAAATAAGGTATAGGAGATAATTCACCAGTTATTTCCTGCATTGCTGCTGCCGATCAGCATTTCTACCCGTTGCTTATACAAGTTGGCTCCCTCAGCGATGTTCTTTCCCGCATCTGCGGTTCCCATTCCGTAAACAACAACAGGCGTTTGCCACGACATCCCCGAATGAATGGCACTAACCTGATAAGGACGTAAAAGCTCATCCACTGTGAAGCGGTTTCTGCCTCCGCTGCGGTATGCCTCATATTCGGAACCTGTGGTGGTTACTACTGTCAATGGTTTCCCGGCTACTGCCGGAGTCTTGGAAAGGAAGGTGAATACTTCGTCCTGCCATTTTTTGAGCAATGACGGCGCAGCCATCCAATGAAAGGGAAATTGATAAATGAGGGCGGAAGCATCGGAAATGATTTTGCTCCATTCGTCAACATCAAAAGAAGCGCCTTGCTGGTCGTAAAGATTGAATACTGCTACGCCTTCAATATCACTCACAGCATCAATCAGTGCTTTGTTTGCTTGTGATTCCTTCATATTGGGATGCGCCAGGAGAATCACCACTTTTCTTAAATCTTTATTCATAATCAATCGGGTATTTAGGATGAAACAACTACATCTATAATATACAAGGTCTAAAAATAAGAAAAAGTTTTCGAAACTCAATATCTTAATTAAAAATAAAAGAATCTCTCTTTGCTTTTGAATTTGTATTTTTGCAGGCACGTCCGTAAGGCGTTATTTTAGATAATAAATTTATATATGATAGATTTCACCCAATTTCCTTCTCCTTGCTATATTATGGAGGAAGAACTCTTGCGAAAGAACCTGTGTCTGATAAAAAGCGTAGCCGACAGGGTAGGAGTAGAGATTATTCTCGCCTTCAAGTCATTCGCCATGTGGCGTTCATTTCCGATATTCCGCGAATACGTGGAGCATTCCACAGCAAGTTCTGTGTATGAAGCGCGTCTGGCATTGGAAGAATTTGGAAGTAAAGCCCATACTTATTCTCCTGCGTATACGGAACAGGATTTTCCGGAAATCATGCGTTGCAGCAGCCACATCACTTTTAATTCAATGGCACAGTTCCGTCGTTTCTATCCGATGACAGTGGCCGAAGGAAGCGGAATCTCCTGCGGTATCCGTGTGAATCCCGAATATTCGGAAGTAGAAACAGAACTTTATAATCCGTGCGCACCCGGTACCCGTTTCGGAATGACCGCCGACTTATTACCGGATACCTTGCCCAAAGGAATCGAAGGTTTCCATTGTCATTGTCACTGCGAATCTTCTTCTTTCGAGCTGGAACGTACTTTGCAGCATCTGGAAGAGAAATTCTCCCGCTGGTTCCCGCAAATTAAATGGCTGAATCTGGGAGGCGGGCATCTGATGACCCGAAAAGATTATGATACAGAACATCTGATTAAATTATTGCAAGACCTGAAAGCACGATATCCTCATTTGCAGATCATCCTTGAACCCGGTTCTGCTTTTACATGGCAGACAGGAGTCCTGACTTCGGAAGTGGTAGATATCGTTGAGAGTCGCGGTATCAAGACGGCTATTCTGAATGTGAGTTTCACCTGCCACATGCCCGATTGTCTGGAAATGCCTTATCAGCCTGCCGTTCGTGGTGCGGAGATGGGGAATGAAGGAGAATTTATTTATCGTTTGGGAGGTAATTCTTGTTTGAGTGGTGATTATATGGGATTATGGAGTTTCGATCATGAGTTGCAGATCGGAGAACGGATTGTGTTCGAAGATATGATTCACTATACTATGGTCAAGACAAATATGTTTAACGGAATCCATCATCCCGCCATCGCTTTGTGGACAAAAGAAGGGAAAGCGGAAATATACAAGCAATTTTCTTATGAAGACTATCGGGACCGAATGAGTTGATAATCAAAACAATTGTTTGTTTGCGGAAACAAAGTGTGCAGATTCTTGTGAAAAAAAGATGCAGAATGTTTGCAGAATTACGGAAAATCCCTACCTTTGCAACCGCAAACGAAAAAATGCGGAAATAGCTCAGTTGGTAGAGCATAACCTTGCCAAGGTTAGGGT
>ERZ773277.323-NODE-323-length-58700-cov-19.344718_pt1 | contig 58700 bp, 62 predicted proteins | sample MGYA00511957_ERZ773277 | MGnify/ENA primary metagenome ERZ773277 (study PRJEB29015, sample SAMEA2737800) | human gut metagenome | biome: human gut; feature: human-associated habitat; material: faeces | place: China | collected 2012 ... | reverse complement strand
GTTATTTTGTGGTGATTTAATTATAAAGGTTATAGGTTCCTATGCCTACTTTTTTTGCTTAAAAATTAAACAGGATCTAAACCTTACCCCCAAGTAAAGTTTAGAGCCCTTTTAGGGGTATAAGTTTCCGCTTGGGGAATTAATGGAGTCATTTAAAGAAAAGTTTCAGGAACACTTCTATTGGTTTCCAAGATTGATGAGATGGAAAACAAGTAAAGGGGATGTTGCTCCAGTGTATCGGGATGTGTTGAATAATGGGGATTACTATGAAGTAAAAGGATATGCGAATGTGGAAAGCAAGGCTGCTTACCGGGTGGAAGATTTACAGGACGAGATAAAAGCGGAGAATCGAGTTGGAACGTTGGATCAGATAGAGCAGAATATTGAGGCTGTGGAAGTACAGGTGAGGGGGATGTTGGAAGAATGGGAGAAAAATAGAATCAAAGAAAGATAGAAAGTGTAATAAATTATTAAAAAGAATAAATGCTATTATAACAGCATATAATATTTACGAACAAATAAACGATTAGAGGGCGAGATTTGTAAAAAAAATGCAAATTTACTTGACAAAACATTTATATGGAGGTATTATGTGCATAAATAGTAGGAAGGTGGTGGCACAAATGATATTAAAGTTTTCTTGTTCCAATCATAAATCAATTAATAAAGAGGTTACTTATACGGCCATTGCTGGAAAAGATAACACTTTTGAAGAAGAGTTGAAAGAATATGGAAAATACAGAGTGTTGAGAAGTGCGGTAATTTATGGCGCTAATGGATCGGGTAAAAGTAACTTTCTTAGTGGGTTGGCTCTTATGAAAGCATTAGTTACAAATAGTATCAGACACCAACCGGGACAAGGAGTTTATCAAGCTCCGCATAAATTAAATAGTGAGAAAAATCCTAGTACTTATGATATACAATTTGTAAAAAATGACATAAGATATGCGTATGGTTTTTCTGTTCAGGAAAATTTAATAGATGAAGAGTATTTATATTATTTCCCAAATGGAAGACAGGTGAAGATTTTTGAAAGAAAAGGAATGAACATTTCTCCGGGTGATAAGTATAAAAATGCTTTTGAATTAAGCTTACAAGCATTAAAAAATAATAGGTTATTTTTATCTTGTACCGCAAATTATACTGACAAAGAAGAAATTGAAGATGCTTTTTTGTTTTTTGAAAAAGATATAGTTTTTTATGATCCAGATGTGAATAATTGGACAGAATATTCAATTGAATTAATGCAAAAAAATGAAGAAATTAAGGAGATATTTCTTAGAATTCTTGCTGCGTTTAAAACTGGAATAAAGGACATAAATGTTAGATTAAAAAAAATTTCTACAGAAAATATGAAGTTACCTCTAGATATGCCAGAAGTGTTAAAGACGATGATTAAATCATCTAAAGAAGCTAATGAAATTGTGGCGAAGTTAGTTTACGATAAATTTGAAACAGATTTATTAACAGAAGAATCAACAGGAATAAAGAAATTATTTGAAATCATATGTCCTATAATAGAAATAATCAATACAGGTAAAATTCTTGTATTTGATGAAATTGAAAATGGCTTACATGAAGCTGTTGTATATGAAATAATTAAATTGTTTAAGTATGCAAGAAAAGATCAATTTGCACAGTTAATTTTTTCAACACATGACACTAGTTTGCTGAATACTAATTTGTTTAGACGTGATCAAGTTTGGTTTACACAATTAGATGAAGAAAGAGCAACAGATTTGTATTCTTTGGTAGAAGTGAAGAATGTTAGAAAAACTGAAAATTTGGAGAAGGGATATATGTTAGGCAAATACGGAGCGATACCTATGTTAAGTCATAATATATATGATATCTTCAATAGTAATAGCTAGGATAAATGAGGTGATAAGAATGGAAAGAAACTTAGAATTAAATCCTAGCGAGGAAGATATTAGAGATTCTCAACAACCACCTATTGTAAAATTTCAGCTGGATCAAATAAAACAACATTTTGATAGCAATGTTTTGGAAATAAAGGCTCAATTTGATGTGGCAGAATCATTGATAATTGAAAATCGAAAAGAAGATGCAGAAAATATTTGGAGGTATCAAATCGTATTTTTAGAAAGTGCATTTGATTTTTATTTACATGAAATTACGAAATATGGTTTGGCAAACATTTTCGAAGGACAGTGGGATAAAACTCCAAAGTACCAAAATATTAAAATTGACATGGAATTGATTGAACAGGTACTACATGGAAATGTAGAAGATGAATGGTTTACAATTTTTGTGAATGATATGTATGCAAAAATAACAATGGTTTCATTTGAAAGTGTAAAAGACCAGATGAAGTTGATAGGTGTGGAAATCCAAAAAGTTGCAGATTGTGCATTTTATGATTTGAATTCAGATGAGAAAACTGTTGATAAATTGAAAAGAATTGTTAATGGTTTATACCATAGGAGAAATGCAATAGCACATCAATCAGACAGAGCACATGCAACAGCAGAGAAAAATAATATAACTAGAGGGGTGGTTGAAGCATTTATTGTAGATATCATAAAAATTGTAGATGCAATACATAGTGAAGCTACTGAAAAAGCTAATTAGATACATCATATGGCATTATACAAAAATAAATAACACTATATATTGTAAAAAAAAGTTGTACATATGTTCGAATAATGATATAATTGTGCATGGACGTAGCAGAAATGCTATTTTCAAATAAAAAAACAATCAAGATTGCCGTCTTGATTGTTTTAGATAAACAGCGAACGTAAACCGTTCGGCTCGTCTACACGCATAACGAGTATAACACATACGAGTCGCTGTTTTCAACCCAAATCGTATATTTTACGAAATTTAATAGAAAGGAGCTGATTCGTATGGCTAAAAAGAAAGAACAAAGATACATTTTTAGGCCTTATATTACTGTAAAAGGTGTAAGAATTTATGCCAAGCAGTATGGAAAAAAGGCGTTTAAAATACCAATAGAGTAAATATTGGTAAGTATGGGCGAAAATGTGTGAACGGTTCATTTTTGCCTCTAATTATAATTAAATGATTGGAGGTGAAACTTATGCCAGTACATCATGGTGGAAAAGCTGGAAAAGCTGGAAGGACTTTGCAAAATCCGAATTCTTCAAAAAGTGCAAAGAGCAATGCTGCAAAAGTATTGAATCAGCATAAAAAAGCTAAACATTAGAAGTGAATTAGTATCAGGGCTCACCTTACGGTGAGTTCTTTTTTAAGCAATATTGTAAAAAAAGACAAATGACAATGAAAGGAAATACATATGAATAATACGACAATTCAAGAAGGGGAAAGTAAAATATCAAGTTTTATAAAAAGAATAACTCAACATGAAAAAACAATTGAAATTATAGGTTCAATAATAGCAATTGTGGTAGCAGCATATCCAATTATAAATTATGTTCATAATTTATCTTACCAAAGCGATTGTGAACAGTTTTATAATGTACCTGGTAAATATTTCAATGATAGTATTGGAAAGAATATAGTGTTTATAGTATTGCTAATTGTATTAATGTTTTTCGCAATTGCACCGGCAATAATGAGAAAGTATGGAATAAAAAAGGGAATTGAAACAAAGGCTACATTAGTTTACACTATTTGTTTGACGATTTATTTAGGATATGTAGTAGGAGTTGTTAATGCATATAATTTGGAATTGATAATGAGACGAACTAATAATAATGTGATTAACAGTTTTATAAATGCACATGCAATGCCAATAATTCTATGTATTATGATCATGTTTATTATATCATTATTATGTATAGTTTTAATGAAGGAAATAAAAGATATGAAATATAAAATTGTAAAGGTGATAATTATAGTTATATTTTCAATATCTGGATTTATTAGTGCAATGCTAATGGCATATGGAACAATGTATAAGTTAGGAACAGAAGCTAAAGATATTACTAAATATGAATTTGCTGAAAAGGATAATCAATGCTATATAGTAGTGTCAGATTATAACGATAAGAAAGTTGTTATGAAATATTACATTAAAAATGGGAAGTGTTATGTTAATGCGGAAAAGTATTATTTTATAGATAATCAAGCAGTGTTTTCATATAAGGATTTAGAAGTTCCTCCTAAAATAGTAAATGTCGATTAATGGTTTAAATGGCTACAAAATTGGCTACAAAAATTTCTAGAAATATAAATACTAGAGAGAATATGATTATTTTAAGCAAAAATTTCTTAGTGTTTATAACGAAAAGCAATAAAATTAACCGAACCACGGAGTCGTGAAGGTGATAGAACAGTAGGTTCAGGTAAGGTTGCTACAATTATTGAATAATTTTCGTTTTACTAAGAGAACAATAAATAAGTAAAATAAGTCCATTTGAGTGCTTGCATTCAAATGGACTTTCTTTTGCTTATTTATGGGACGACAGTCCCGACCGAGATGAAGCGTCAGCGAAATCGAGGTGTTCTCGGAATAGAGCGCAAGCTTATTGATTGTGTAGCAATCAATAAGTTCCGTCTGCCATGCTCTGATGTCCTTTGGAGTGATACCGCTGATAGGTCTTTTTCCAAAGTAGGGAAGAATATGAAGATTAAATACATACGTATATCTGTCTATGGTACTTTCCTTATATCTTGATTTCATATCCTTAATGAAAATTTTATATAATGACTGAAACGTTATGTCTGAACTTCCGTGTATCTGTTTTAAGAAATCCGTTTCCCACTGTTTCGCATCCCTCTATAATTTAAAACCTCTTTTAAAGGCTTGTTTTTATAGAATTCTATGTATCTCTGCCCACAATGGTGGCATATCATGGCAAAGCAGGCTATTTTATAACTTTTTCCATTATCAGTATCAACAGTAACAAATCCCCAATCCATTTGATATGATTCCCCGGGGCCTGTTTCATAACGTCGTCCACGGTTCCCCTGTGGAGATGCTATTTGTCTCTTGGCCGTTATCAGATACTTATGGTTTTTAACATAGTTTTTGACAGCGCTTTTACTTCCTGCATATCCAACTTCACAGATTCTGTCATAGCATGCAAATGCATTGGTTACACCTTTAGATAACAAGTCATCGAGAACACCTGAAAATGCCTCTGTTACATTGTTGTTGGATGTTCTGCCACTCAATCCATGGGGCTTAACCACAAATTTGTTAGCTTTTAATCTTCTAAGTTTTCCTCTGGATATACCTGTCCTTCTTTCAAGTTCAGCGAGATTAACCTTATTAATATTAAATTTTTCACCTGATTCTTCTTTCATTTCATTAAGTGCTTGTGTTAAAATTTCTTGTAAGTCATTACGATTTTCCTCATTCATTCTGATTTACTGGTACATTGGCTGATATCAGTATAAAGGATGTAAAATAAATCGTAATGGCTTTTTTTAGTTGACTTTTTATGGCTAATTTCGCCCATCACTATTTTGGTTATTTTAACCTGTCTGTATTTGACTAATTTCGCCTGACTCTAACAGGTATTAGGGGCTGTTCCCCTAGTAAGAGGCACTTTGCTTTACAAAGTGTGTATCTTGCCAAGGACAGTAAGGGGAAAAATGGGTAATTTTTGAAAAATTTTATTAAAGCGAAAAACTGGGAAATGAAGATGCAAGATTGGTAAATTTAGGGTGTGAATGTATTGATGCGTATGGTAGAATTGAAGCAGTGGATATGGAATGGTTTGAATTACCTATCATTTCTTGAGAATGGAAAGAATTAGTTTGTTACATGAATATCCAAGCAAGGAGGTATTTTTTATGAATTTCAAAGTGTGCGAACTCACAAAAGATATGTCAGATGATTACATTGACTATTTTGAGCATAGAGCATTTTCTGATGGAAACATTCAAAAAGGCTGTTATTGCGTCTGGCATCATTGGACGGATATGCATGAGCAGGAGCGGAGTATAATGCCAGAGAATGAAAGACCGTATCGTAAAAGAGATTATGCAAAAGAATTGATAGAAAATGGTATCTTGAATGGCTTTGTAGCCGTCTATGATAATCAAATTGTTGGATTTTGTAATGCAGACACAAAAGATAATTATTTTCGATTAAGCAGGGAAACGGCTCCATATAGTTGGAATGGTGTTGATGAAAGGGATAAAATACTTTCTATTGTATGCTTTACCGTTGAGCCGGATATGCGTAGGATAGGAATTGCAAAAGCACTGCTGGATTGTGCCTGTCAGTATGCAAAGAAAAATGGATACGATTATATTGAAGGGTATCCGTCACGGAGAGAGTTCTCTGTAAACGATTGTGGTGGTCCAGTATCAATGTATGTAAATAAGGGATTTGATATTATTGAAATTCCGAATGGTTTGATTGCAAGAAAGAAAATACAAAAATAAAAGATTTTATTATCGGGAGGATATTTATATGGAATGGGGTAAAAAAGTTATTGAGAAAGCATTAGAATATGCTAACTACGAATGGATTGCAACAGAAAAGAATTTAAAGCATGGGACAGATTCTAATGGTGTAGAAGTAGATACACCGGATACCACTTGGAAAGGTAAAATTTTGAACTGTGGTTGGTGGAAACCGAATCAAAAAAATATAGGTGTGGCATACGGATGGGGATTAGCTTCTACCATAGAGGAGTTTGAAAAAGGAATTTCCGAAGGAAAATATGCCGGAAATGTTCCGGAAGATAAATCAAGACACGTAAGCTACGATTGTGTAGGAGTAGATTGCTCTGGCTTGTTGACTGTGTGTTGGAAATTGCCTAAAAAAATATCTACAAGAATTATTCCTAATTACGCAAATGTAATTGAAAGCATTGATGAAATTCAGCAGGGAGATGTGCTTGCTAAAGTAGGAAGTCATGTTATGTTTTTCAAAGAGTTTGTAGATGATGAGAAAAAAGAAATAATTATTATAGATGCTACAAGAAGTACAGGGAAGGTATCTGTGAGAAAAGAAAATGTAGTCGAATTATTTTGCAAGGGGTATAAGATATATCGGAAGAAATAGATTAAACAATAAATGATGTTGAAAAACAAAAAATATCACTTTGAAAATTGCAGGAGACGAATGATGGAAAATAGTTTTTTGGAGCAATATTATAATTTATATGATGAAGATGGAAGATTGGCATCAAAGCATGGTAAGGTTGAATTCATTACTACGATGAAATACATACATGATTATGTAAAGCCGGGAGCAAAAGTTCTTGAGGTTGGAGCGGGAACCGGAAGATATTCTATTACATTGTCACGTGAAGGCTATCAGGTGCAGGCAATGGAATTAATAGAACATAATATTGAAGTTTTCAAATCTAAGTTGACGGATAATGAACATATAGATATCAAACAGGGAAATGCCTTGGACTTATCAGTCTATGACAATAATTCCTTTGATGCGGTACTTATTTTGGGCCCAATGTATCATTTATACAACGAAGAAGATAAAGTACAAGTATTGAAAGAAGCAAAAAGGATTTTGAAGAAGGATGGATATATTTTCGTGGCTTACTGCATGAATGAACCAACGATAATCCAATGGGCATTTGCTGACGATGGCAATAATATGCTGGAGAGTTTGTCAAATAATATGTTGACGGACGATTTCGCTTGTATTTCCAAACCAGCTGATTTATTTGAATTAGTTAGAGTAGAAGATATTGAAAGACTAAGTGAAAAATGTGAATTAACTAGAATTAAGTTTATTGGAACAGATATGTTTTCGAACTATATCAAAGAGCGGATTGAGGAATGGTCCGATGAAGTATATGAGATCTATTTAAAATACCATTTTTCTATATGCGAAAGAAGTGATGTGATAGGGTTAAGTAATCATACGTTAGATATTTTAGTGAAGTAAATGCGAAATTGAAAGGAAAATCATGAAGAAATTAATAGTGCTAAGTTCTGCATGTGGTGTTGGAAAATCCACAATAAAAGAGGAACTCAATAAGAAAAAATTATTAGAAAATTATGCCTGTATTGACACCGATGAAGTTGGCATTAATTGGTGGGATTATGCAGGAACGGAAAATGAAGCAAAGTTCAGTGATGATTGTATTGCCGAGGCAGTAAGAATGTCAGGCGAGAAAAATCTGCTTTTTGTAACTTGTATGAATCCCTATGATTTCTATGGAAAGGTTCATATTCCATCGGAAATAGCATCTACGTTCTTTATTGGGATGACCTGTTCTGATGATGAAATTAAGAGACGGTTAAAAGCCAGACCGGCAGAGAGAATGTGCGGAAGTGATGAGTTTATCACAGGGCAGATTCAGTATAATAATTGGTTTAAAGAAAATGCGGGAAAATTTCAGTTTTACATAGATAATACATATTTGACGATTGATGAAACTGTGGAAGAGATTGCAAGATTTGCCAGAAGGATTTGAATTCTTCCCGTTTATATGTGGATATTTGAAAAGGAAAATTTAACATATAATGGGAGAAATAATAAATCAATGAAATAAAGATTGAAGATTATATCTGTGAAAAATTGTCTTTAGATGAACAAAAAATCGCCCTAGACTTTGTTGATTATTTGGAAAAAGAAAAATTTATATTTGTTAAGGACAATGGCTATTGGAAAGATAAAATTTATTATCTGATAAAATATAAGAATGAAGGTATCTGTTTTATTTTAATAAAAGATCCGGAAGAACCGGAAAATTATGGTACAAATAAGGAAAAAGGAAATTGCGAAATGAAATATGTCATTCGGGAGGCGACGAACAAAGATACGGAATTTATTTGCAGAATCAATAAATATACAATGGGATATGACTATCCAGAAGAAAAGACACAATATTAATTAAAGAAAGTTTTGTGTGATGGTAACCCAAAAATTTTTGTGGCTGAAATAGAACATTTAGTGGTTGGTTATGTTCATGCAACAAAGTATGATTTATTGTACGCAAATTCAATGGTAAACATTATGGGATCGGCAGTGTTAGAGGAATATAGACACAATGGAATTGCAACAAAACTGATGGATTCGGTTGAAGAATGGGCGAAGAATATTGGTGCAGATGCTATCAGGCTTACATCTGGAAAAGAACAAGAATAATTACACAAGTTTTATAGTAGTATTGGCTTTGAAAAGAAGAAGGAGCAGATAAATTTTGCAAAAAAGTTGAGATTGGAGTAGGTTATTTGAAAACATTATATGTAGGATTTAAAGGTATTCATAATTCTTCTAACAAATTAGTTCGGAATCTTCAAGGAGAAAAATATTTTCTGACAAACTCCTTTGAGGGATTAAAAAGGGATATTGAAAATCTGGTGGGAGAATATGAACAGGTTTATATGTTTGGATTGGATAAAGCATTAAAGGATTCGGTTCGTATAGAAAAATGTGCTGAGAAAGATGGAGAACGAATTTATACGCAAATGCAGTTATCTGGAATAGAAGAATGTTTGAAAAATAATGCAATCCCATACAGTGTATCGCACAATTCGACGCATTATTTATGTAATGAAGCCTACTTTTATATGTTGAAAAAGATGAATGGACATGTAGTCTTTGTCCATATTCCATCAACAAAAAATCTGACAGAAGAGATGTTACAAAAGCTAGTTTTAGTTTTTGAACAAAAAGGATGATTTTACTATGAGAGATTTTATATTTATTATAGGAGCCAGTGGTATTGGAAAAACGACACTAGCAAAGAAATTATATGAACATTACAAGGGAGCGTATGTTGAAATGAGTATGATTCCAGAGTTCGGAGTGCCTGAAGGTGTTGATGAGGGTTTGTTTGAAGAGCGGGTTTGTTGGGAGTCCAGTGTGGCTCAAGTGAAGAAGTTCTGGGAACTTGGCATAAGAAATATTGTTGCCCTAGACTTTGACGATTTAAGAACAAGAGATATTCCAGAGGTGTTCAAAGGATTTAATTATATTACGATAAAACTTGTTTGCAGTGATTATAGACAAAATTATGAACAGATGAAAAATAGAGGAAATGGACTTATAGATTTTGAATTGTTAGAGAAAATGAGTCAAAAAATTAATGCAAGAAAATGCTTGGTGAATGAGTTTGAACTGGATATTGCAGGAAAAACAGTTGAGCAGGTTTTCATAGAAGCGTTAGAGATAATTGAACATAAGCAAATAAAAATGGAGTATGACTATGTAAAACCTAAAAAAGAATTGTTTTATTCTTGGGTTTTCAGTAATGGTTTACGGTAAAAGGATTAGATGATGAAAATAATTAAGTATGAAGAAAAATATCGTGACGATATGATTTTTATGATATTAGAAGCGAAAAATGCATTAGGACGAGTTCCGGGATTGAATGAGGATTTGTTGGATGTTCGGAAAAACTACCTAGAGGTCGGAGATATGTTTTGGCTGGCAATTGATGATAATGACAGAGTGATTGGAAGTATCGGATACAATTCTATCAAAGATACGGATGAGGTTTGGTTGCATAGGTTGTTTGTAAAATATAACTTGAAAAGGCAGGGGATAGGAAGTGCATTGTTAGAAACAGCAGAGCAGTATCTTCGCAAACAGGAAAAGAAAATCGCAAAAGTTCATCTAGGAGGAAAAGATTGGGTGGAGTCATGGACATTCTATCCAAAACACGGCTATGTGGAATATCAGGAACGGCATATGATGAAAGAATTATAGAAAACAAATTTCCTAGATGACAAAGTTTTATGAAAAAGGAAAAAACAAATGAAAAATAAATTGTTGATTATAGATGGGCATAACCTACTGTTTCAGATGTACTTTGGGATGCCTGCAAGAATTGTTAAATTAGTTTGGAAATTTGGAAAATATTTTAGAGAATGCAGAACAGATTGAGAAGCCGAGTATTCGAAAATCTATTATGGAAAGTAAGGATAGACTTCAGAAAAATTATCAGATAATCAAATTGGCTGATCGAGCGGAAATACCATTTATGCTAGAGGAATTAAAGTGTAATGGGGAGAGGTTAAAAACAAATGATGTGTTGGTAGACATTGGATTAAAATAGGACAAGGAGTTTATTTATGAAATTGAAAGTGGCAATCGTTCAATATGATGCAAATGAACCGGATATTGCTTTTAATACGGATGTGGCAGTTGGATATATCAAAGAAGCAAAAAGTAACGGAGCGGATATAGTCTTGTTTCCAGAGTGTTTTTTGTCGGCATATTGCATACCGGATATCTGTGAAGAATTATATCCGATAGAAGAAATCAAGGATAATCCGGAGTTTATCGACTGGTGCAATCGTGCTGTGACAGAAAATGAAGAACATGTACTTAAAATCAGAGAATTGGCGAAAGAATTAAACGTCGGTGTTGTTATTACAGCCTTTACAAAAGGAGAAAAATATCCTCAAAATTCTGAATTTGTTATTGATAGAAATGGAGAGATTATTTTGAAATATTCCAAAGTCCATACTTGTGATTTTGATTGGGAAAGATATTTGGAAAGCGGGCAGGAATTTAAAGTATGTGAGTTTGATGGAGTTAAAATCGGAGTTATGATTTGCTATGATCGGGAATATCCGGAAAGTGCCAGAGAATTGATGTTGCAGGGAGCAGAGATTATATTCAATCCAAATTCTTGCGGCGGAATGGAACCACGATTGAAGGAATTATCCGTGCGGGCAATGGAGAATATGGTTGGTGTGGCAATGGCAAATCCACCGGCAGAGGGGATGGGACGATCTTGTGCATTTAGTCCTATGGTCTGGGGAGAAAACGGAGAAGTTTTAGATAATACAATGATCGTAGCGGAAGAATACTACGAAGGCATTGTCTATGCTGAATTTGATATGGACAAGATTAGAGATTATCGTGAAAGAGAAGATTTGGGAAAATTTCGGAAGCCAAAGGCTTATAAGAATTGGGGAAGCAATAGAAATTGATTCAGAATAAAAGTTTTTAATTATGATAGTTGTTGCAAAAATACAGTTAGTAAGGACGACATATGTGTATTGAATTTAGAAAAATAAGTGATTTTGACAGAGGGATTTTATTGATTATCAAATGAAGTTATATGCAAGATAAAGAGTACTATGGAGAAGGTGGTGAGAACATGGATAAATATAGAATAAACATAGATGAGTTACATAAAAAAAGACTTGGAAAGAATACGTTGGAAAACAGAATTGTTCATCCTAGTAAAATAACTGAGGCATATGCCACAGATGTATATCATTATACATCACCTGAAGGGGTTATTGGCATTCTAAAGAATCGAGAAATATTTTTTACAGATTCTGAATATTTAAATGATTATGAAGAACGTCTGGGTATTAATAGTGAATTAGAAAAGTTTTGGAAAGAACATTGTAGTGAATATGATAACGACTTCTATAATCTTATCAGAGGATTTAGAATTAATGAATATGAAGATAATGATTATATGTATATTGATGATGAATTTGCTAATGAATCATGTAGGTATTTTATTTTATCAGCGTCAGTGAATAGTGATAGTCTCAGTATGTGGAAATATTATTCAAAAAATGGTAGTTATGATGGTTATAATATCAATCTTTTTATTCCAGCATTGGATGATGAGTGGATAGATAGAGAAACAAAAGTAGCTGTTGAGACAGGATTAGTGGTGTACAATACAAATGAAAAACAGGAAAAAATACATAACATAGTCGAACTCCTATACGATGTTTGGTGTACATATAAGAAATCTGATGCGTTAAACAATAAGATAATAAAGGAATATAGACAAGGAATATCCTATGCATCTGTATTTTTTAAAAATGAATGTTTTTCCACAGAAAAAGAAATGAGATTTGTTGCCATTGTGCCAAAAAGTATACTGAAAGATATTTATTATGAAAGGGTAGATGGCACAAGAGTTAAAATGTATGATTTTAGAAGCGTAAATGGTGTGATTACTCCATATATTAAAATGCCATTATTTGGTTGGAATATCGAAGAAAATTGGATAACTAGTCAAATAGTAGTGGGACCATGTGTAAACTACGAATTAAGGGAAAAGGGAATTAGGCAATTTATTGAATCATTAGATTATAGGCTTAATAAATTGAAAATTGTAAAATCAAAGGTTCCGGTTAGATATTGAAAGAATAAAAATTATATATTAAGGAATGCTTAAGGAAAAACTTGCAAAATGTAAAACTTTAATTGCGAATTTAGACAGTTGGAAAGATACGTTGGATAGATTTTCACATAAAATAGGCAAGAAATAATAAACTTGGTTTGAATTTTTAAGGAACATTATTTTTAGCGGAAAAATTAAAAAGCAATTTGTTTTTATCTGGCAGTTAGGATATACTAAAACAAGATTAAAAGAAATAATTTTAAAACATTTTAATGATATTTTTTGAAATATTAAGAAAGGAAGCGTAATGTCAACCAGAACAACGGAATATTTGCAGAGTCTAGTAAGAGAATTATCAAAAAATGAACAGTGAAACAGAATGGGTTGAGTTCAAATGTAATAATAAAGATCCGGAAAGGATTGCTAAATATATTTCCGGGTTGAGTAATTCTGCAACGTTATGGGAAAAACCAAAGGGCTATTTAGTATGGGGAATTGATAATGATATACATGAAATTGTTGGAACAGACTTTGATTATAGAAATATGAAAAAAGGAAATGAAGAATTAGAAGCTTGGCTATCCAGAATGATGAACCCAAGGATTAATTTTAAATTCTACGAAGTTTCAATGGATGATAACTTTAAGGTAATATTGGCAGAAATTCCGTGTGCTGAAAACGAACCGACAAAATACCAATCAAACGCTTATATTCGCGTTGGTACAAACTTAAAACCTTTAATGGAGTATCAGGAAAAGGAAGCAGAATTATGGCGGATGTTTGATAACACGCTTTATGAATTGCGCATTGCATCAAGCAATAAAACAGAAGATGAAACTGTTATGCTGTTAAATTATTCTGAATACTATGATAAATTAGAACTTCCTATACCACGAAGCAGAGATAAGGTGTTGGAAGATTTGCAGAATGAAAAATTTATCAAAAAGAATGATGCCGGAAACTGGGATATTACAAATTTGGGAGCACTGATGATTGGAAAGGATTTGAAGAAATTTGAAAATCTGTCAAGAAGAAGTGTTCGTGTGATTTGGTATAAAAATAATACTCGCTTAGAAGCGGTGCGGGAAAAGGAATTTGTTAGTGGATATGCAATAGCATATGAAGATATTATACAGTATATTATGACTATTATCCCACAGGAAGAAGTGATAGTTGAATCTACAAGAAAGTCTGTTCTGAGTTTCCCAGAAATTGCGATTCGTGAATTGTTGGCAAATACGATGATACACCAGTCACTGGAACAGAGGGGAACCAATCCTATGGTTGAGATTTTTAGTGACAGAATTGAATTCTCTAATGCAGGTTCGCCATTGGTGTCTATTGAGCGTATTGTTGATACTGTTCCGGTATCGAGAAATGAGAATATGGCAGGGTTTATGCATAAATGTGGTATTTGCGAAGAACGAGGAAGTGGATTTGACAAAATCGTTGTGGCTACAAGTCATAACGAGATGCTGGCACCGAGAATAGAAAATCAAAATAATCAATTTACAAAAGTTGTCCTATTTGCAAAGGTTCCGTTTAATATTACTACAAAAGAAGATAGAATTAGGACATGCTATATGCAGGCATGCTTAGCATATGTCAATTTTTCAGCAATTAGTAATGCAGATATAAGGGAAATTTTTGGACTTTCTGATAAAGATAAAGTGAAAATATCAAGAGTTATTAAGGATACTATTGAAAAAGGTCTGATTAAGCCATTAGATCCTAATACGGCACCGAGATATATGAAATATATACCTCATTGGGCGTAATTTAAGTTTCATTAAGTTTCGCTAAGTTGCAAAAAATACTTAAATCGTGAAATAGAAACGTGAAAAGGGCTTAAAATAAGGGGAAATATAAAATATTGAAAAGAATTTAAGTTTCTGTAAGTTTCAGAAAAGCAAATGTCCGCACCCTCCTCTCTTTTTGACACAGTTGTGAACCATTGTTCGCAACTGTGTTTTCTCTTTTTAAGTAGAGGTTATCAGGATTCTATTCCTAAAGTTCTCAAAATTTCTATATCCATAAGCATTTCGTTTAATTACTTTAATCTTATTGTTTGTTCCTTCCGTAAACCCATTTGAATATGAACAATCGAAAGAATTGAGTATGTATTTAGCCCAGTTGGATAACATTGTTAATGTCGCATTAAATTCTTCTAACTCGCTTGCCTGTGCTGCTAATATAAATTTTCTAAGTTTCTTATAAGCTTCATTTTTGTCTTTTGATTCCATAAAATCGTAAAACTGCTCTTTTAAATAATAAGCCACAGCCAGATCATGAGATTGCGTGAGCATTACTTCTAAGGCCTGTTTGTTTTCGCTGTTAAGCATCCAATAATGAGATAACAGTATTCGCCGGCTTCTCTTAAAATACTTACGTTTCGAAGGATGCATATCCTTTTGAATACGTTTTCTTACATTCTCTAAAGCCCATGTAATATATCTGACTACATGAAACCTGTCAATGACAATGGTTGCATTAGGAAAATAAGTTTCCGCAATGTCCCGGTAAACGTAGTTCATGTCCATAATAAAATACCGTACATCTTTTCTGTTTTTAAAACCTAATAAATAATCCTTCAGTTTATATTGGGTTCTTGAAGGAATAATATCAAATATTTTATGATTTTTAGGATCAGTTAGTATTGCCTGAAACTTCTCACCGCCTGCGTTACCTTTGAACTCATCAATGGATAAAACCTGTGGAAGAACAGAAGGTTTAGGATATTTAATATCTTCTATTCTTGTAAAAATGGTAGAAGGCGATATTCCAACCTGTCGGGCTACGGCGGAAACATTTTGCACCTCCTTAAGCATGTTTATTGCAAGAAAATTTAGTCTAGTTGTAATTCTGCAATGTTTAGGAAGTAAAGCAAAGTTTTCGTTAAAATGTTTGCCACAGCAATCACAGTGATATCTTCTTTTTGAGTAATGAAAATACGTGTTTTTACCCATTATTGGTGCATCTTTTATAATTGAAGGACGATAGTCATGAATTTTATTTGTCACTGCACCACAACATGGACAAACGTGATCACGACGTTCAATTTTAAAGTAAATATGCATTTCTTCTGGAGATGATTCAACATTTGTTATAATTAGGTCTTTTATTTCTAGGATATTTGATATAAAATCATTGTTAGGCATAGGTAATCTCCTTTCGGTTATTTTGTGGTGATTTAATTATAAAGGTTATAGGTTCCTGTGCCTACTTTTTTTACTTAAAACTTAAAAAGGTTCTAAACCTTACCCCCAAGTAAAGTTTAGAACCTAATAATTCAAATAATAGCATTTAAAACGTATAAATGGTATAATTTGAGAATGTATGTTAGAAAACATAATGATTTTTTTTATTATGGATTGCAAGATTCAAGTAGATGAATTGCAAAATAATATTATAAAAAGTATTAAAAGGGAGTTTATAATGAAAAAATTAACAAAGGAAGAGAAGCATAAGCAGTGTCTTAAAGAGATTAAAGCTACAATGTTAGTTGTGGTCGTATGCTTTTTGTGGCACGTGCTTACAGCATTTTTACTGAATTCTAAAGGAGGCACTTTATTCCATATGCCTTTATGGTTCGTGGTTTCTGTGTTTGGCACAATAATTTTGGCAATTATTGGGGTGTTCTGGTTGTTAAAATTTGTGTTTGTAGATTTCTCTTATGATGAGGAGGAATGTGAAGATGAACAGTAATCAGATTATAATTTTATCAGTTTTTCTAGGATATTTATTATTTAATGTGGTAGTAAGTTTTGTTTATAGCAGAAAGGCAGAAAAGAGTTTGAATACTTCTGAGGAGAAGAAGTATTTTATTGGTGGAAGAAATATGAATGGTATAGTTCTTGCCATGACTATTATGGCAACTTATACTTCAGCAAGTTCTTTTATTTCAGGACCGGGCGCAGCAGGACTTACATATGGCTATGCTCAGGCTTGGATTGCAGCAATTCAGGTGCCGGTTACTTTTTTAGTGCTTGGAGTGCTAGGAAACAAGTTGGCGCTGGTTTCAAGAAGAACAGGAGCAGTAACTGTAGTTGGATATTTTAAGGCAAGATACAAAAGTTCAGCTCTTGTAATTATTACAAGTGTTGGTCTTATTGCTTTCTTTATTGCGCAGATGATAAGCCAGTTTACAGGTGGAGCCACACTTATTGCTTCAATAACAGGATTGGACCACGTAACTTCGCTTTTGATTTTTGGAACCGTTGTTGTATTGTACACAGCCGTTGGCGGATTTAGTGCTGTAGTAATTACAGATACAATTCAGGGAATTGTAATGTGTGTGGGAACATTTTTATTTATATTTTTTGTCCTTAAAGCAGGTGGAGGCTTGGCATCAATTGATGCAGGACTTGCCAATAATTTGCCTAATGTTTATAATGATATTTTTTCAAAATACACACCGGGAGGATTGCTTAGTTTCTGGATTTTGGTAGGTTTTGGAACATTGGGACTTCCACAGACTGCAGTTCGTGCCATGGGATTTAAGAATACGAAGAGTATGCATCAGGCAATGTGGATTGGTGTATTAACATGTAGCTTTGTAATTGTTGGCATGCATCTTGCAGGAACTTGGGCAGGAGCATTCGTTGATGTGGATAACCTTCCAACATCAGATTATTTTATTCCATATATTGTTCAAAAAATTATGCCAACAGGAGTTGCGGCAATTTTCCTTGCAGCTCCAATGGCTGCAGTAATGTCTACGGCTGACTCGCTTTTGATTCTTGCCACAGCCGCAATTGTAAAGGATTTATGGAAGAATTATGTTGTAAAAGATGATCCTGAAAAAAATAAGTCATACGAGAAAAATGTTAAGTCGATAAGTACAGTTATTACAATTATATTAGGTATAGTAGTTATGGTTCTTACAATTAATCCACCTGATATTATTTTCGTACTTAATATGTTTGCATTTGGTGGTTTGGAATGTACTTTCTTCTGGCCACTTGTTGGCGGTTTGTTCTGGAAAAAAGGAACAAAGCAGGCGGCAGTTTGTAGCAGCGTAGGCGCAATTGCAACTTATATTTTTGCAACATATTTTATTAATATTGCAGGACTTAACGCAGTTGTTTGGGGACTTCTTGTAGGTGGAATTTTGTATTTTGGAATTGGAATGGTAACAGGAAGAAAAGGTTTGGATCCGGATATTTTGGACAAATGTTTTTAATAAAGCCATAGGAGTTTTGACACTCTAATTAAATAAGAAAAAGCAGGTACAAAAAATGAATAAAGTAGTGAAGAGAATTTTAAAGATAGTTGGCATTGCCATAGCAGTAATTGTGGTTGTATTAATTGGATATATTATTTACTTATATGCAAGTTATCATCGCATTGAAGACAATAAGAAATTAAAGGTTGAAAGCCGTATTGAGCAGTCTAAAGCCGGTGAAAAACTTTCTACAGGAAAGGAATATTCAGCACTTACTTATAACATTGGTTTTGGTGCGTACACACCGGATTTCAGTTTCTTTATGGATGGAGGTAAGTCATCATGGGCAAAGAGCAAGAAAAGTGTTATCTCAACTGTTAATGGTGCAGGTGAGCTAGTTAAGTCATATAATCCTGATTTTGCCTTAATCGAGGAAGTGGATTTAAACTCGACCAGAAGTTATCATGTAAATGAGTATTCATTATTAAAAAATGTTATGAAAGATTATGATTGTGTGTTTGCACAAAATTATGATTCAGCATTTTTGTTTTATCCGTTTACCCAGCCTCACGGAAGCAGTAAGTCAGGACTTGCGTTGTTTTCAAAATATAGCATTACGGATTCTTTAAGAAGAAGTTTTCCGGTTTCAACATCTTTTAGCAAGTTTTTTGATTTGGACAGATGCTATAGTATTTCAAGGGTTCCTGTAGACAATGGAAAGGAATTAGTTATTTTTGAGCTTCATATGTCTGCCTATGGAAATAGTGATGAAATACGTGAGGGACAGATTAATATGTTGGTTTCTGATATGGAAAAAGAGTACAAGGCAGGCAATTATGTTTTATGTGGCGGGGATTTTAACCACGATTTGAAAGCCTCTGAAGATGATTCAGAAAACAGGGAATCATGGGCTTATCCTTTTCCAAGAAAGAAACTTCCAAGTAATTTTTCTTTCTGTATAGATCAGTTATCTGATGAGAAAAAAGACAATCTTTGGAATAGTGCAAGAAATGCAGATATGGAGTATAAGCCGGGAGTAACTTATACAGTTACGCTGGATGGTTTTATTATTTCCGACAATATAGAATGTGTAAAATATGATAATATTAACACAGGCTATACTTATTCAGACCATGATCCGGTTTATGTAATGTTTAAATTAAAATAAATTATTGGTAAGATTAAATATGTGAAGTATAAATTATGTGTATTAAACCATTATAAACTACGTGTATTAAGCCATGCACTTGACATCAGTAAGAAATGATGTATTATATTAACAAGTTTCATATAACTAACTAAAATACAAGAAAAAAGATATAGCTGAAAACATTCAATTATGGAAGGGAGATTAGTAATGTCAGAAATTAACAGCATTGATGTAGAAGAGAATCAGTTTGCATATCGTTATGATACACAGCTTCTAATAGATAGAAGAGATGAGGATTTGGATGAAGATGAAATATCAGATTATATCACGGAACATTTTGAAGGTAACTGTTTAATAGCAGTAGGTGATGAGGATTTGATAAAAATACATTTCCATACAAATGAGCCTTGGAAGGTTTTGGAATATTGCAACAGTATAGGTGAAATATATGATATTGTTGTTGAGGATATGATAAGACAGTCCAATGGACTACAGGGTTAAAAATATGAATTGAAAAAAATCGGAGATGCAGTGCATTTCTGATTTTTTATATTACTTATTAAATATATTGCTATATTAAACATATGAGTTATTTTTAAGAGAAAAAGAGATAAAATGTCAAATGTGTTATATAAAAAAAAAGAAAGGATGAAGAATATGAGAAGCAGCATTAAAAAAATTTTGTAATGTGCTTTGTTATGTTAGTCTTAGCAGTTGTCTATAGTGCACCGGCTTTGACAGAAACAACAACGCAGGCAACATTGATAGGAACACAGTCAGATCTTAAACTTAACAGCCAAGTTACAATTAATAAGGCAAAACAAATTGCTGAGAGTAAGAAAGTGAAAATAAAGAACTTGGAATCAGAAAGCAAAAAAGCTTAAAGGTTCCAAGTTTTTTGATTAGTGGAGAAATTAAAAAAATTATAATACAATTACTAAATTTTACTACCGATATATATCACATAAGAATATGAATAAATGCACAATCAATATAAAACTAGATTTTTGAACTGTTTTTAGTTACAAAATATAGAAGATGCAACATAAAATGATAAAAATAGCAAGTAAAAATGGTAAAACTACACAAAACTTTTTGCCATAATAAATGCAATTTGCAAGAAAATTCAAAAAACCCCATAAAAGCATTTTTAAAATATGGTAAAAACACACTGAAACAACTATAATTTTAAAAGTGATTTGTACAAAAAGTCACAAATACCAGAGAAGGGAAGGAAAGTGAATTGAAAAAATCGCGTTTTAATGGAAGGAGACTATTAGCTGGAATTTTAAGTGTTTCAATGAGAATAAAGCTTGGAATCTACCCCCATAGTATGCATAAACTTGCTTCTATGGGGGAATTACTTATTTGTTACTTAAATTCAACTTGTATATTTACACAGCTTTAAATCCACATTCAAATTTTGTTTTTGCCTCTTGCACTTTTTTTGCTTCAGCGGCAGGTGTAGGATAGTAGCCCATTGTATGCATCTGATTAAAAACATCAACCTGGATATCATGTTCCTTGGCAAGTAAGTCTAACATTGTTTCGCGAAGATTATCGTGAACACATTCGTTAGCTCCAAGGTTATAAAGTGTAGTCGCGTTCTTTTCTGAATTAAGAGCGTCGCCTAAAATTTCTTTTTCTGTATATACTTCATTCATAGTTAAACCTCCTGATTTTCAAAAAGCAAATTATTTTACATAAGAATAAATTGAGTTAAAGTGTCCCTGATGTTTCTGTGAAATATCAAGCATTTGCTGTTTTATTGTTTCGTCCTGACTATGCTCAGCAAGCATCTGAAACTTTTTGACCAACAACTCCTCTTCATTTAATAAATCCTGAATAACTGAAAGTTCTTTTTCTGATAAATCCATTATAAAAATCCTCCTAAATTATTTTTCCTAATTAGTATTAATATAAAGCCTGAAAATAATGCTTTGAAAAATATGGAAAAGGGTAGAATATGATTTAAAATAAATAAAAATGTGATATATTTGCTTTTTGAATTGTTTTATAGATAGAAAGATCTTTCAGAGTAACACGGGAGGAAAACAATGGATACAAACAGGTACGCTGATTTAGTAAATATGTATGCAAACAATGTGTACAAAATTGCAGTTTCCTATTGTAATAACAGGTCGGATGCAGAAGACATTGTGCAGAATGTATTTATTAAATTGCTTAAATCAAAAGAAAAATTTAAGGATGATGAGCATGTTAAAAGATGGCTTATAAGGGTGGCAATTAATGAATCGAAAAATATGAATACATCATTTTGGCGAAAACGAATTGTTCCATTGGAGGACTCCGAACCAATTATTAATACAAGGGACAAATCTGATGAGAAAGCTGTTTTGCTGGGAGCTGTCATGAAACTAAAAGAGAAAAACAGAATAGTGGTGCAGCTTTATTATTATGAAGGGTATTCGGTTAAAGAAATTGCCGAAATACTTAGAATAAAAGAAACAACAGTTCAAACCAGATTAATGAGAGCAAGAAATGCTTTAAGGGAAATTGTAAAGGAGGATTGGTTAAATGAATAATTTATATAAGGAAGCAATGGATGAAATAAATATTTCAGACCAGTGCTTAAGAAAGGTAAAAAGTATGAATAATAATAACAAAAAAATAAAAAAATTCAGATTAAAATACGCAGTTGTTTTTGCAACATTGGTGCTTTCATTTTTTGCATTCAACATTGTGTCATATGCGGCAACGGGGAAAGACTTAACAAGCCATATTTCAAATGTTATAGAAAAGAGTCAGGATAATGATTTTGTTAAGACTAAGAAATATAAAGTTAACGATGATACAGAGGTTGAGGTTGAAGAACATGAGGAAAATCTGGACAAAAACAATCTTAAAGTTAATACCGATACAAGCAAAGATAGTGATGTTGAATTAGAAATCAGAGAGAAAGATAGTAATAAATAATAACATTATCTTAAGGGGCTGTCGCATTAGTGGCAGCCCCTTGCTGTTTCGGAAGGAATTACGTGTCATATGAAAGAAACGCTGTGTGACAAGTAAATTATTGAAGAATTCATGTTGTTTCGGAAGGAATTACGTGTCATATGAAAGAAACGCTGTGTGACAAGTAAATTATTGAAGAATTCATGCTGTTTCGGTAGAAATTACGTGTCGTATGGAAGAAATGTTGTGTGACACGTAAATTGTTGAAAAAACATTGATGTTTGAATGAAAATTACGTGTCATTGGGCAGAAATACTATATACACACGTAATTCATGGCTATTACGGAATTAGCGAACCGAAACTCTGTAAAATCCGTAAATGTAGGAGTAAAGCTTGTCCATTCGACTAGTTTTACGGATTTTCACAACAAAAATTCCTCAGAATCCATAATTGCTAAAATCATCCTAATTATACTAGAGAACAGGTAAGTTCAGATTGAAATCCAGCAAGTTTAAATTGAGTTCAGGGAAGACCCAGGGCAAGTTTAGGTTGAGTTCAGCTCAAAAAAGTTCATATCACGTTAAAGCTAAATTCAGATAAACAAAGTTTAGACAGTAAAACAAATTTTTTTGAAATCTTTCCCTTAAGTATGTTAGAATAATAAAAAGATTTGAAGGTGTAATATGAAAAATTTAAAAAGCAGATTGATTATGTTTGTCCTGCTTGTGGGACTTGTTTTTTCCGGGTATAAAATTGTAGATTATTTTTATACTTCATATGATGAGAAGCAGAATTTCAATAATGTGGAGAAGCTTGTTGAAAGTGAGTATGAAGATGAGAAGATTCAATATAATGATTTTGAAATATTAAAGAAGTATAAGAAAGTATACGAGAAGAATAATGACTTAGTGGGCTGGATTAAGATTAAGGATACGAATATTGATTATCCGGTTATGCAGACTAAGGATGATTATTCATATTATTTAAAGAGAAATTTCAATAAGAAGTCTTCCATCTATGGGACGCCTTTTGTAGGAGATGGGTGTGGCATTAATCCCAATTCTGATAATGTGATTATTTATGGTCATAATATGAAGAATGGAACTATGTTTGCAGATTTGAATAAGTATAAAGACAAGAAGTTTTATGAAAGTCATAAAGAAGTGCAGTTTGATACGTTGACGGAAGAGGGGACATACAAGGTTGTGTATGCTTTTGTTATGGAAGTGAATAAGAAGGATTCTTTTAAATATTATGAAAAAATAAATTGGAACAGCAAGGATGAATTTAATGAATATGTGTCAAATTTAGAACAGAGAAAGATGTATGACACAGGTGAGAAGATTAAAAAGAAAGACAAATTATTAACACTTTCAACCTGCGAGAAGGCCAGCGATAATAGTCGAATGGTAGTAGTGTGTAAAAAAAGCAAAATCAATGACAGATAACGGACAGGAGGATTTATGAAACAGAAAACAGTTGTAATAACAGGTGCAAGTTCAGGTATAGGAATGGAGTTTGCAAGAGCTTTTTCTAAGATGGGTTGCAGGCTTATTTTGACAGCAAGAAGAAAGGAACGCCTTGAAAAGTTAAGAGAAGAGCTTGGAACTCCGTGCAAGATTATTGTTGCGGATTTATCAAGAGAGGGCGAATGCTATCAGTTTTTTGAAAATATAGCAGATGAGCCGGTTGATGTTTTTATTAACAATGCAGGTTTTGGAACTTGCGGAAAGTTTGATGAAACTGATTTAGGAAAAGAAGTCTCTATGATAAATGTTAACATTAAGGCTATGCATATTTTGTTTAAGAAGATGGTTATAAAGATGAAGAAGCAGGGCTATGGAAGAATTTTAAATGTGGCTTCATCAGCAGGGCTTCTTCCGGCAGGACCTTATATGGCAACATATTATGCCACAAAATCTTATGTAGTAAGCATTACAAAGGCTGTTGCCGAGGAATTAAAAGAGCAGGGAAGCAATATTTATGTTGGGGCACTTTGTCCGGGACCGGTTGATACGGAATTTAATGAAAATGCAGATGTAATTTTTGCTTTAAGAGGAATTACACCAAGATTTTGTGTAAAAGAAGCAATTCACGGAATGAAAAAGAAGCAGGTAATTATAGTGCCATCACTTAAAATGAAGCTTGCAGTTATGGGACAAAAATTATTGCCTGCAAATATTTTAATGAAAATAGTTGCAAAACAGCAAAAGAAGAAGACTGAAAATTCATAAATCGTAATTGTTTTATTTAATCAGACAGATAATGATATTCCGGTATATTTACGCATGAACAATGAATGTGTAAAGGTTGATTTAAAACCATGGTCAATATCAACAGCAATAATAAAATAAAATATGTTTATAATAAAAGCGGGAGTTGCAATTTATGCGACTCCTAATTTTGTATTATAAAATAAGCGAAAATTAGAAAATTGCACTAACTAAGTGAAAATCCGTCATAAATTTCTTAAATAAAATGAATGATAATGATTGACTTTGAATGACTTTGAAGATAAAATTATATCAACAACAGAAAGAACTATTACAGAAAATAACATACAAAATATCATACAAGGAGGAACATTAAATGATTTATACAGTAACATTTAATCCATCACTTGATTACATTGTATCGGTAGATGATTTTAAATTAGGACTTACCAATCGTACAAGTTCTGAATTAATTTTACCGGGAGGTAAAGGAACTAACGTATCAACAGTTTTAAAGAACTTAGGATTTGAAAGTACAGCTCTTGGTTTTGTGGCAGGTTTTACGGGAAATGAAATCGTTAAGAGATTAAATGACATGGGAATTAAATCTGATTTTATTTCTATTGAAAATGGAATCTCAAGAATTAATCTTAAACTTAAATCTATTGACGGAACAGAGATTAACGGAGCAGGACCTGACATTAGTGAAGAAAAGGTTAACGAGTTAATGGACAAGCTTAATCAGCTTAAAGAAGGAGATGTACTTGTTCTTGCAGGAAGTATTCCTTCATCTATGAGCGACAATATTTATAGAGACATAATGGCAGATTTAAAAGACAGAGGAGTGATGATTGTTGTTGATGCAACAAAGGATTTACTTTTAAATGTTTTAGAGTACCATCCATTTCTCATTAAACCTAACAATCACGAATTAGGCGAAATATTTGATGTTAAGCTTACAACAAGAGAAGAAGTTATTCCTTATGGAAGAAAGCTTCAGGAAAAAGGAGCCAGAAACGTTCTTGTTTCTATGGCAGGAGAAGGGGCAGTTCTTATTGCAGAAGATGGTCAGGTATTTGATACACCTGCACCAAAAGGAAAACTTATTAATGGCGTAGGCGCAGGAGATTCAATGGTTGCAGGTTTTGTGGCAGGTTGGATCGAAAAACAGGATTACGAATATGCTTTCCATATGGGTGTTGCATCAGGAAGTGCAAGCGCTTTTTCAGAAAATCTTGCAACAAAAGAAGAAATTATAAATGTTTACAATCAGGTTATGGGAAAATAATAAAAGAAAAATAATTATTATAAAATAATGGACAAAAAATAATAACTAACAGAATTTAATTAAAAATTAAAATAAAAAATATGTAATTAATGAAGAAAGATTAATTACGGAAATGGAGGCTATTATGAGAATTACAGATCTACTTGATCCAAGAAGTATTTCCCTTACAGCTACACCTAAGACAAAAAGTGAAGCCTTAGATCAGTTAGTTGATTTAATGTGTGCTAGTGGGAAAATTAATGACAAGGAAGCTTATCGTAAGCAGGTTTATGCAAGAGAGGAAGAAAGTACAACAGGTATAGGACTTGGAATTGGTATTCCTCACGGAAAATGTGATGCAGTTGACAAGCCGGGACTTGCAGCAATGGTAGTTAAGAATGGAGTTGACTTTGAGGCATTAGATGATGCACCGGTAACATTACTTTTCTTAATTGCAGCACCTAACACAGAAGATAATGTACATTTAAGTGTTTTAAGTAAGTTATCGGTTATGATGATGGATCAGAATTTCTCAGACTCATTAAGAAATGCAGGAAGCGTTGAAGAATTTCTGGAAATTATTGATCAGGCCGATGATGAAAAGAAGAGTATTGATGAAAGATTGGCAGACACAGGTGAAGCAAAAGAAAATTCAACAAAAATTTTGGCAGTTACATCATGTCCTACAGGAATTGCCCACACATACATGGCAGCAGAAGGTCTTGAAACAGCAGCTAAGGCTAAGGGATGCTTTATAAAAGTTGAGACAAGAGGTTCAGGTGGAGCTAAGAATGTTCTTACAGCTAAAGAAATTGAAGAGGCAGATTGTATTATAGTTGCAGCAGATGCTAAGGTTCCAATGGACAGATTTGCCGGAAAGAAAGTTATTGAATGTCAGGTTTCAGATGGAATCAGTAAGGCAGACCAGCTTATAGACAGAGCAATTGCAGGCAATGCACCTATTTACAAATCAGGCTCTGAAAGTAGCAGTAATACAGAAGTTAGTAAATCCGGCAAAGGTATCGGACATCAGATTTATACACAGCTTATGAACGGTGTATCACATATGCTTCCATTCGTAGTTGGCGGTGGTATACTTATTGCAATAGCATTTCTTATTGATGGTTTAAATGTTGATATTAATTCACTTCCTGCTGATCAGAGAAGTAATTTTGGTACAATTACACCTATGGCAGCAATGTTTAAGAGCATTGGTGGAACAGCATTTGGATTTATGCTCCCTGTACTTGCAGGATATATAGCAATGGCAATAGGAGACAGACCGGCACTTGCAGTTGGTTTTGTAGGTGGAATGATTGCAGCAAACGGCAAGTCAGGTTTCCTTGGCGCATTAGTTGCAGGTTTCGTTGCAGGTTATTTAATAATCGGTTTAAGAAAATTATGCGACAAGCTTCCTGACGCACTTGAAAAAATCGCACCGGTACTTATTTATCCTGTACTTGGAATTTTGATTATCGGAATATTTATGACTTATGTAGTTGAACCTATTATGGGTGGAATTAATACAGGACTTAACAGTGGACTTGAAGGAATGGCAGGTTCAAGTAAGATATTACTTGGTTTGATTTTAGGTGGAATGATGTCAATCGACATGGGTGGCCCATTCAACAAGGCAGCATACGTTTTCGGTGTTGCACAGATTGCAGCAGGCAACTACGACATTATGGCAACAGTTATGATTGGTGGTATGGTTCCACCTTGCGCAATCGCACTTGCAACATTATTATTTAAAGATAAATTTACAAAAGAAGAAAGAGAAGCAGGACCAACAAACTTTATTATGGGACTTGCATTCATTACAGAAGGTGCAATTCCTTTTGCAGCATCAGATCCATTACATGTATTACCTGCATGTATTATCGGTTCAGGCTTAGCAGGAGCATTATCAATGATATTTAATTGTACATTGATGGCACCTCACGGTGGAATCTTCGTGTTCCCTGTAGTTGGAAACGGATTAATGTACTTTGTAGCATTAGTTGTAGGCACAATCGTTTCAGCAGTATTACTTGGAGCATTAAAGAAAAAAGTAGCTTAAATTAAAAATATTTGCAGTGCTCAAAATTAACCTTGGGCACTGCTTTTGTGGATTATTTATCCATCACGGAGGAAAAATGTTAACAGAACAAAGGCATAAATTATTATTAGAGTTGGTAAATAAGAAGAAAAGCATTACAGTAACTGAAGCAAAAGAAGTTCTTAATGTATCAGAATCAACTATTAGACGTGATATTATTGCATTGCATAATGCAGGGAAGTTGACAAAAGTTTTCGGTGGTGCAATCGCTCTTGAAGAAACAGTAATCACTGAAGAACCATCGGTTGATCAGAGAGTTGAAAAGAATAAAGATGAAAAAAGCATTATTGCAGAATATGCTGCAAGTCTGGTTGAACAGGGAGACTTTGTATATATAGACGCAGGAACAACAACAGGCTATATGTTAGGTTACTTAAATAACAGCAAATCTGTTTTTGTAACTAATGCAGTAACTCACGCAAAAAAACTTGCGTTGCAGGGAAACAAAGTTATTCTTATTGAAGGAGAATTAAAAGGTTCAACAGAAGCTCTTGTTGGAGGATATGCAGCAGCATCTCTTAAGAAATTTCACTTTACGAAAGGTTTTTTTGGAACAAATGGTTTAACGAAAAAAGCAGGTTTTACAACTCCTGATACAAGTGAAGCACTTGTAAAAAATAAGGCAATGGAGCAGTGTAAAGAATGCTATGTTTTGGCTGATCAGTCAAAATTTGACAAAATAAGCCCGGTAACATTCCAGCAGTTTGGCAGAGCAACAATAATAACAAAAAGAAAACCTGAAGGCTATATGGAATGTGAAAATATAATAGTTGTTCGGGAAAATTAAAATTTATAGAATGGTTATAAAATAATTAACAGAAATTAAAAAAATTGAAAAGGTAAAGATTATTAAAAATAAATGAAAGGCAGTTTGTAGCTTGTTATGCTATGGCTGTCTTTTTTTTGGGACTTAATAAGAAAATTCTTTGAAAATTCCATTAATTAAAATCCAGTTGAGAATTGCAAGCCAAGTTTTGATAAAAAAGTCGAAAAAAGCATGTGACATTTTGCAACTTTTTTGGGAAAGTTTTTCTTTGGTTTACTGCATAAAAACTGAATTTTTACAAAAACATCACATAAACAACTAACAACAAAATGTAATAAAGCATAAATAAAGTGTTGACAATGAAAAAATGAGGTGCTAATATCGATTTACCAAAAGAACACAACGTAATATATGAATAGATGAAGCCAGTATAAGTGACATTTCCGTAAAAGTCGTATTATCTTAGACAGTCATAAATTCATTTGTTTATTTTATGTTTGTTCTTAGGAATAAGTTAAGGAAGGAGAAATACAATGGACGTTTTTTTGCAGGAACATGGTAAGACTGTTTTTATAGCAGTTTGTATCTTACTTTTAGTAGGCGTTGCATATGCAATTGGCCCGGTTATTAGCAAGGCAGTACAGGATGTAGTTGGAAGCTACACAACTTCTGTTACATTTGACAGCATTGCAGGAAAGATTCCTACCGCAGGACAGTAGGCAGGTATACATTTGGATGTGTTTATAATTGATTAATTAGACGATGGGGGAAGTAGGAATGAGGAAACTTTCATTGCCAGATAAGGCTTTTGGAAATCTTTTAAAATTTATTTTGGATGAGAATATTACGGATATAAATTGGAGTCAGGGATTGTGGGTTAATGATTTAAATAAGGGAAGGTATAAAATTAAAGGCTTTACATTAGACGATAATTTTATTCAGCAGTTTTATACAAGAATAAGCAATTTAATGAACGTACAATTTAATAAGAATAACCCATTACTTGAGGCAGAAACGGATAATTTAAGAATATCAATTTTGCATGACTCAGTAACAAACACGGGGATTAGCATAAGTATCAGAAAGACACCAGCAGTAAGAAGAATTAACAGGGACAGCATCGTTAAAGATGATTACTGTAATGGGGATATAGATACTTTTATGGAGAATGCCATACGAGCTCATTGTACAGTAGTAGTGGGGGGATTACCGGGGGTAGGAAAAACAGAATATGTAAAGTATTTAACCCAGTTTATTCCAGCGTATGAAAGAGTATATACCATAGAAGATAACCTTGAACTAAGATATTCAGCAATTAATCCAGGCAAAGATTGCGTTGAAATTAAAATAAGCGATACATTTGGATATTCAGAAGCATTAAAGGCAAGTAAGAGACAGTTACCTACGTGGGTTTTGCTAGCAGAAGCAAGAGGCGAAGAGGTCCGGTTCCTAATGGAAAATATTTCTGCAGGCGTACATTGCCTGACCACAGTGCATCTTGATGATGTTAGCAAACTCCCTGATCGTTTAAGAAATATGGGACAGACAATTAACGAAAATGATGTGTATTCTTTTATTGACATTGGAGTACAGATACGGTCTGTTGTAAAAGAAGGAGAAAAGATAAAAAGAAAGGTGGCACAGGTTATTTGTCTTTCCAGAGAGGATGAGAAGAATGGAAAGACAATGATATATGAGGATGGAAAGATATTAACTAAAGATTTGCCTCTTGATATAAAGAGAAAATTTGAATTAGCGGGAATTAAGAATCCTTTTTTAAAGGAGAATGAAGAATGAAAAATATAAAAAATTTATTAAAGAGAGTTAGCGTGGTGGCGGTCATATGTTTAGCGTACAGACTTAAACTTATACCGGGGCTGATATGTGTTCTGACAATAGTAGTATGTAATGTTTTTTTAGAGAAGCAGGACAGAATAAAGAAGCAATATTTAGCCAAGTATAATGATGTAGTTTTGTATATGGAACAAATGATTTACTCTTTTAAGAAACAACCAAAGATTAAAATGGCATTATTAGATGCCCAAAAAGTAAGTTCCATAGAGATGAGAGAAGTAATTGAGGAAGCAATAGTAAATATTGATTCTAACAAGTCAGCGAATATTTATGAGGACGCATTGGCAATAATTGAGAAAGAATACAACTGTGGAAGAATTAAATCATTACATAAATTTATTATAAAAATAGAAAATTATGGTGGAAATTATGAAACGTATATAGATATTTTGTTGGAGGATATAAAAAATTGGAGTGACAGGACTTTAACATTTATAAGAAATGTGGATAGAACAAGACGAAATGTTTTAATATCCATTGCATCAACACTGATAACCTGTGGATTTATGGCATATTTGATACCTAAGGATTACAAGTTTACCGGGCATGGATTATATCAGGTATGTTCAATGATATTAATAATGGCAATGATATTTACTTATCTTGCAATAACTAAACGATTAAATTTTGACTGGTTAAAAGAAGAAAGGGCTTTGCCCGACAATATGGTTATAAAATACTATGCCTTAGTAGAAAAAGGGTACAATAATATATCAGATTTAAGTTTTATGGAAAGAATAAATTACAAAAAAGCAAAGAAAAGACTGGAACGTGAAATATACAAGATTTTTCCTGATTGGATAAGAGATGTGGCTATTAATCTTCAAAATGATACAGTTCAGTCAGCAATAGAAGGATCATATGAGGATACACCATTTATATTAAAACGACCGGTGAGAAAATTATTGATTGATTTTGAACGATATCCTGTTGGAATTGAGCCATATGATAATGTTTTAAAAGAGTTTGACTTACCGGATGTGAAATCATCAGTAAAGATGTTTTATTCAATAAACGAATTGGGCAGAGAGCAGTCAACTAAGCAGATAGGTGCAATAATAGATAGAAATAATAAGCTGTCAGGTCAGACAGAAGAAATGAAAAACAAAGACCGAATCGGAATAGCGGCAATGTATTCAGTTATACCAATGTTTCTTGGAGTATTAAAGATTATAGTTGATATGTTGTTAATGATTATAGTGTTTACATCTTCAATTTCGGAGGTGGTGAAATGAAAGAATTATTATCAGAGGCAGGACAGTGTCTGGTATACGGAATAATATTTGTACTATTAATAATGGGATTTTATGGAATATTTGTATCGGTAACCGTTTAATAAGTATATATTAATCAAAATAGCAGACAGGTTTTATGAGAAAAAAACAAGGGGGATATTATGGAACAGTTTATATCAGAACATGGTGGAGTTATTGTAAGCGGAATAGTAACCATAGCATTATTAGGAATAATAATGACAGTAATCTTAGCTGTTGGAAATATGGACGCTTACGAGATTTCAAAAATAATAGGGGGATAGTAGTGGAAGTATTTTTAGAAGAACATGGAGAAAGTATTATATACGGATTAATAGGGCTGGTTATGGTAGTGACCATAACAGCGGTGATAAGCAGAGGCATTGTTAATATAGTTCCGGATTACAAAAAAGGACTTAGCAGGAACAACAGTTATCAGATAGAAAAGAATGAATACAAATATCCCACAATAATAGCAGATGAGGTTATATATGCAGATTATGGAGATACCACTTTTAATTATATGGACTACATAAGAGCAAGAGATTACAGAGGAGGCAATATAACCGATAAAGTGAAAGTATATGGAAAGGTAGATGTTAACCAAAAGGGCGTGTACAGATTAAGATGTACAGTAATATCATATTTTAATCTGGCATGTACTAAGTACATAAATATTATAGTGGAATAGAGATAAGAAAGAGGGGGAATATATGAGATTGGCAATAGAATTATTTGCTATGGCAATAACCATTACATTAGGATGTCTGTTATTATCATCTATGATTACCAGTGGAAATCAGGTGGCTGACGCAAGAGATTATTACAACGTGGTAGTTAACAGAATTGAGGATAGTTATTGTAACGAAGATGTTATAAGAGAATGCATTAACGAGGCGGAAAACAAAGGTTATCAATTATCAGTAAAGGATGTAACAATGTATAATGACAACCCAAGTAAGCTTGTTGTTTTATCTTATAATGTAACCTTTCCAATTCTTAATATGTTTAACAAAGATAATAAAAAACAGGCGGTGATAGAAGGATATGCGAGATAAAATTAAAGTATTAATCATAACGTCAATAATATGTTTATTTTACTGTGGAGTTGCCTTTGGATATACGGGAGATGGCACAAGGGGTAATCCTTACATAGTGTCAAATGCAGGCGAACTAACAAAAATTCTTGATAAGAAAGGAAGTAACGATTGGGTATACATATCATTAAAATCTAATATAAAAATTAAGAAAACAATAACTGTTAGAACTGGTTATTTTGTTATAAATGCAACAAACGGTGATAAAACAATTAAACGTAGTACATCTTTAAAAGATTCCATTAATGATCAAAGCAATCCGGGATATTGTTTTAGAATATTAAATACTTCATATGTAATATTTGGATTAGGTGGAAATATGCTTACATTAGATGGAAGTTGGAAGGATTTAGGAAATGCAAATATGTCAGGCTGGATAAATGTAGGACCAGGAGGACGGCTTTATATAGAAAGATTTGCACGTTTGATAAACACATTTAACAACGAAAAAAAATCCGGAGCTCCAATTATGACATATGGAGATACGCAGATTAATTGTGAAATTGGCAGATGTAAAGGATACAATGGTGGAGCAATTAAAAATATAAAAGGAACTTTAAAAGTATATGGAGATACAAAAATACATGATTGTGTATCTGTAACCGAAGGTGGGGCAATACATAATTCACAAAAAGGAACACTAAGTATAGAAGATTCGGAAATTTGGAATTGCGAAGCGTTAGAAGAAGGTGGAGCGATTTTTTCAAAAGATGCGGATAGTTCGTGTGTTATTTATTCAGGGAAGATACATAATAACAAATCAGGTGAAAGTGCTGGAGCAGTTTTCTCAGGATATGGAGCGACGCTTGTTATAGGAAGGTCAACATCGGGACCTGAAATATTTAAAAATACTTCAGGAGGAAGCGGAGGTGGAGTAAGATGCAACGGAGGAACAGGTTCAGATGCAGGTGGAATAACAACATTTATAAGAGGAACAATAACAAATAATACTTCATGTAAGCATGGTGGAGGCATTGCCTGTGGAGAAGCAGGAGAAAATGGTCAGTCAAAACTTTATATGTCAGATATGACTGTTAGTAATAATACTTGTACAGAGTCAGGTGGTGGAATTTGGACACCAAACAATATACAGGGAACAGGAACAGAATATGCAATTATTCAAAACAGCCGGATTACATCCAATACTTGTCATAAATATGGTGGAGGTATATCTGTCCATGGAAAGGTTTATGTATCAAACTGTTCAATAGAACATAATTTTACAGGTGACAGGGGAGCAGGAATCCATATAACAGAAGAAGGTACGTTAAAATATGATATGGGAACAATTTCTGACAATAAAACCTTAGACAGTATTACAGGAACGGGAATATATGTAAATGGTCAGCTTAAAATTAATGAATCGGCAAGAATAGCTGAAAATAATGTAGTTTACCTGCCTAAAGGAAAATATATAGAAGTAACAGGTGAACTTTATAAAAATTATTCAAGTATTGCAAAAATAGAATCGGAAGACAAAAGTAATGGAACAAAATTAGTATATATAAATTATGAAAATGGAACAGGCGAGAAAGAACTGTATTATAAAGGAACTTCCAGTGATGAATATGAAGGAAAAAAAGTGCAAAAGAAATATAGTTGTGTTGGAATAAGTTCGCAACAATTGCTAAGAACGGGAGAAAATGTTTTAGGTATCGGGAAAAATTGGATTATTATAAGTGAAAAATACTTAATAAAATATGATTCAAATACAACTGATGAAGTTAAAAATATGCCTTCAGATCAAGTAAAATTTTGGAATGAAAATATTAAATTAAGCAGTGAAGGTCCTGAAAGAGAAAAATATATAATTGATACTAAAAAACATTGGAATTACTCAAAAGATGGAAGAGGAACAAGAATTTCAGCGGGAGCTTATTTTTATGCCAATGAATCAAGAGTTCTATATGCTCAGTGGAAGAAACGTCCACCTAAGGAAATATATATAAATGCTAAGGACAGATATTATTTTAAAGGACAAGGCATAGTTATAAATAGAGAAGAATTGCTGAAAAAAGTTACAGTAACTGACGATGTTGATAACGGAAATGAGTATTATGTTAGAATAATAGAAATAACCCGAACCAGTGATAATCTTGTCAATAATGATAGTAGTGACGATAAGAACGATAGCAACAGTAATAATAACGATAGTACTAACGATAAAAATGACAGCAGCAGTAACAAGAGCGATAGTATTAGTAATAAAAGTGACAGCAGCAGTAACAAGAGCGATAGTACTGACAATAAAAGTGATAGTAAAAACAATAACAGTAGCAATAAAAGTGACAGTGGCAGTAAAGGTGATTACAAAGACAACAATTTATTAGCGACGGGATCAAATCTTGTTCCTGAAAAGTACATTAATACGTCAAAGGTTAGTGTATATAAAATAAAGATATACACTGAAACAGAAACAGCAAGTGTAAATGCAACAGCAACGTTTAAAATTTATGTATTAGATAATGAAACAGCCATTGGTTCTGTAAGATTTATAAGTAGTAAATATCTTTATACATTATCAGATACTTCAAAATGGAATAAAAAGCGAAATGAGAATTTGAATACAAGGTTAACTAATGCGTTAAAAGATTCAAATCCAATGCTCAAAGTTGCGTATACAAGTGATGAAATTGAGCAGATAAGAAAGACTGTAAAAGGAAAAGGCTATAGAATAACCAATAGTCTTAATAAAAATATTGCAAAGGAATGGTAGTGTATGAAACAGATAATAATTATTGTGGGAACCATAGTTATAATTTTCATAGCTGCAATGACAATAGTATCTGTGGAAAGTAAGGACTTAAGAACAGACGAATTAAACAGAGCAGTTTCTGCATCAATTAAGAAAACAGTTTCAGACAGTCAGATTGAAAATCAGTCTACTATATTGTCTGATAAGGAAATGGTAGCATATTTTATTCAGTTGTTAAGTGTTAACATGAAAGGCAAGGGAGATGTTACCGTTGAAGTATATGATGCAGACTATAAAGAGGGACTTTTGTCTGTTGCAGTAACTGAAAAATTTAAATATGTAAATGGAAAAAATGGAGAAATAACAGTTAGAAAGTCAGCAATAGCTGAATAAAAATCAGATGTGTCCTAAAGTCATTATCCCACCATTGTGCAGGCACAGGTGGAATAAGACAATTTAACTTATAATCTATAGTATTATATTATTTTTGAATTTTAGTGCTGACTTCGCCGGAGTTTAGCCATTCTTCAGAACCGTCTTCATAACGAACTTTAAGATGGCATTCCTTGTCTATTTCAAGAGCCAGTGCATTTCTTGAAGTTCCGTTAGAAAGTACGCTGATAGGTTGCCCAATTATCATTGAACGGCTAATATATTCGTCAAGATAAGCTCTTTTGTCAAAGGATTCATAGTATTCCATAAAATAGTTTAAAAGGTGACCAACAAGTATGCTTCGCTTATTTACGGCATCACTGCTTTTTTCAAAAATAGCAGTTGCAATTTCTGAAATATCTTCAGGAAAACCGCCTTCAGGTGGGCATACGTTAATGCCAATTCCTACTATGGCATAATCCAACTTTGATGTTTCAATATTAAAGGCAGCTTCGGTAAGAATGCCACAAACTTTTTTACCTTCAATATAAATGTCATTAACCCATTTAATGTCAGCTTTTTTGTTAGAAACATCTTCAATGGCTTTGGCTGTTGCTACAGCAGCAGAAGTTGTTAAGAATAAAGCCTGATCAGCAGGAATATCAGGTCTTACTAATATGCTAATGTACAGGCCTGTGTTTGATGGAGAGTAGAATTTCTTACCCATTCGTCCTCTGCCAAGTGTCTGTTCTGTGGCGATAAGGACTGTGCCGTGTGGCGCACTCTGTTCGGCTTTTTCTTTTAAAACTGTATTGGTAGATGTAATGGTTTTATATACAGACAAATCAAGTGGATAATTTAAATATTGTTCAATGCTTTGTGGTGAAAGAATGTCATTGTCAGGCTCTAAGCAATATCCTTTGTTAGGAATTGCATTTATTGAATAGCCGTCTTTTTCAAGAGTTTTAATGGCTTTCCAGATAGAGTTACGGCTTACGTTAAGATTAGTTGCAAGCTGACCTCCTGAAATGTATTCACCTTTATTTTCTTCAAGCTGTTTTAAAACTTCGTCTTTTATGCTCATGGTAACAGAAACCTTTCTTAATTAGTATGATTATGCAATAAAGAGTTATGCAATAGAAGTACATAACAAAATTTATTTTATGCAATGAAAATATAATGTCAAAAATATGACATAAAAAAGTATAACATCAAAAATATGTTTATTCAACAAAACAAAGTGAATGAATAATAAAATGTTAGCTAAAAAATAAAATAGGTTGACAATTAAAAAACGTTGTCTTACAATGGTGACGTTGGAGTGCGCATATTCAGAGAATATTTAGAAGGGACATAGGCATAAATTTAATTACTCAATTGATGCCTTTTATAAAAAATGAATAATAAGAAATTTTTAACTGTTCAGGATATGGTTCTTATAGCTGTATTTGTAGCAATAATAACTGTATGTTCATTTATACAGATTTCAGTAGGACCTGTACCATTTACATTACAGACATTTGGTGTTTTTGTAACAGCAGGCATACTTGGAACTAAGAGAGGAACATTAGCAGTTATAGTTTATATTTTGCTTGGTATTATTGGTGTACCTGTATTTTGTGGTGCAGGCGGACCGGGAGTTATTGTTGGAACAACAGGTGGTTACATAACAGGATTTATTTTTACTGCGCTTATTATTGGCATAATCACTCATTTCTTCGAAAAGAGTTCTACATGGTTAAACATTGGAGCTACAGTTGTAGCTATGATTTTAGGTGATGTTGTATGTTTTGTTATTGGAACAATTCAGTTTATGTTTGTAATGAAGACTTCATTGACAGTGGCATTGGGATACTGTGTAATACCATTTATTATTCCTGATTTAGTTAAAATATTAGTAGCAACAATTATTGTTAATAGGATGAAAAAATATGTCAAAATACTTAATTAGACCACATCATATGTTGTGTATGCAGTTCTTTGAGGGCAAGGGATACAGCGATGGATTTGTCGCATCTATGGCAGCAATAAAAGAAAAACTTGAAAAAGAAGATCCTCAGGTTGAGATTGTTGAAGGAACAGATGATGTATGTAAGAATTGCCCACATAATATGGGTGGGGCATGTGAGAATGAAGATTCTGTAAGACAACATGACAAGAGAGTGTATGACAAAGTAATTGAAACTGTAGGAAACAGTGCCAAATGGTCAAGTATTACCAAAGCCATAAGAGAGAACATTATAGACTCAGGTAAGATGAGAGAAACTTGTGGTAAGTGTCAGTGGTCAGATATTTGTTTTAAAAATTAGAATAATAAATATATATTTCAAACAACCAAAGGGTGCGTGGCTTTATGCTATGCACCTTTTGTGTTATATGCGATTAGACTTGATATTTGTGATAGCTAAACAATATAGGTATAAATCTGCAACTAAACAATATAGGTATAAATCTAGATAGAAGAACCAAAATATGTTAGTATATAATGTATTAGATTTAATTTTGGAGGAAGCAATGACTTTAGAGGCAAAGAATTTAAATGAGCAGATAAGCAATTTAAAAGAATATGAAGTGATTCTTCATAAAAATATAGAAGAAGTTGATTCAGAAGGATGGTTTCTGAAACATAAGAAAACAGGAGCAAGAATAGTACTTCTGGCTAATGATGATGATAACAAGGTATTTAATATAGGATTTAGAACACCTGTTAATAATGATACGGGAGTTCCGCACATTATCGAGCATACAGTACTTTGTGGTTCGAAGAAGTATCCTGTTAAGGATCCTTTTATGGAATTAGTTAAGGGGTCACTTAACACATTTTTAAATGCAATGACATATCCGGATAAGACAATTTATCCTGTGGCAAGTTATAATGACAAGGATTTTAAGAATCTTATGGAAACGTATATGGATGCAGTTTTTAATCCTAATATATATGATGAAAAGAAGATTTTTCTTCAGGAGGGATGGCATTACGAACTTGAAAACAAGGATGGAGAATTAACTTATAACGGAGTTGTATACAATGAAATGAAAGGCGTTTATTCATCAGTGGACGGCGTAATGGATAGAGCAACATTACATTCATTGTATCCGGACACATCTTACAGTTATGAGTCAGGCGGAAATCCTGACAATATACCGGAATTATCATACGAAGAATATTTGGATTTTCATAGAAAATACTATCATCCGTCTAACAGCTACATTTATCTTTATGGAGATATGGATATGGTTGAAAGACTTCAGTGGATTGACAAGGAATATCTTGGCAAGTATGATATGTTGAAAATTGATTCAGAAGTAAAGAAACAGCCTGCTTTTTCACAGTTAAATGAAGAAAAAGTGGCTTATGCAATTACAGACAGTGAATCATTGGAAGACAACACAGTTCTTACAGTTAATTATGTAATTGGCGATAGCAGTGATGTAGAATTAAATACTGCAATTCAGGTTTTGGAATACGTTCTTATGGAAATGCCTGGAGCTTTTCTTAAGCAGGCTTTAATTGATGCAAAAATCGGGAAAGATGTTTATAGTCAGTATGAGGACGATATTTGCCAGCCTATGTACAGCATTGTTGCAAAATATGCCAATGAATCGGACAAAGAAAAATTTATTACAATAATAAATGAAACACTTGAAAAAATGGCAAAGGAAGGTCTTGATAAAAAGGCACTTTTGGCAGGATTAAACAGCCTTGAATTTAAAGTGAGAGAATCAGATTTTGGCAGAATACCAAAGGGATTAATCTTTGGAATAAATATGCTTTCAAGCTGGTTATATGATGACAGCAATCCTTTTGTTTTATTAGAAACAAACAAGGTTTTTGAAAAACTTAGAAAGATGATTGACACAGATTATTTTGAAAAATTAATCACAGAATATTTTATAAAAAATACTCACAAATCAGTGGTAATATTAACACCTGAAAAAGGATTGACTGAAAAGAAAGAACAGCAGTTAAAAGATTCATTGGAAGCTAAGAAAGGTACAATGACAGACGAAGAAATTGAAAATATAATAAGAGAAACAAAGGAACTAAAAGAATATCAGACAACATCTTCATCACCTGAAGATTTAGCAAAAATTCCTTTACTTGAAATCGAGGATATAGGAAAAGAACCACGAAAAATCATTGGACAACCGGAAACTAAAGAAGGCATAACAATGCTTTACAACGACCTGTTTACTAATGGAATAGGATACCTTGACATAGTATTCGACTGTACAGATTTGCCTGAAAAATATCAAAGTTATATGGGACTTTTGAAACCTGTGTTAAGTTACATGGATACTGAAAAGCATTCTTATACAGAACTTAATACTGAAATTGATTTGGATTTAGGCGGTTTTGCTTTTGATTCAGGAATTTATGTTAATAAGAAAACAGGAGAACCAATGCTTACAGGCGAGATTCACGCAAAGATGCTTTATGACAAGATTCCAAAGACTTTTGATTTGATTAAAGAAGTTGTTTTGGAAACTAAGTTTGATGACTATAAGCGTTTAAAAGAAATTCTTGAAGAATTAAAATCAAGAGTGAAATCTTCAATAATAAAGACAGGTGACAGTGCTGCAATGCTTAGGGCAATGTCTTATTATTCAAAATCATATTATTTAAAAGAACAGTCAACAGGACTTGCATTCTATCAGTTCTTAAGTGATATTTTAGATAATTATGAAGAAAAGAAAGAAGATTTCGCAAAGAATTTGAAAGATACAATTGAATATGTATTTAGCAACCAGAAAATGTATTTGAATTATGCCGGAGATAGGGAAAGTTATGAACTTGTGAAAAAGCTTGTTATTGACTTAAAGAACAGTGTTTATAATGTTCCAAGAAATAAGGATTTATGGCAGTTTAAACCTGAAAAGAAAAATGAAGCAATAAAAACATCAGGTCAGGTCCAATACGTTGCAAGAACAGGTAACTACAACAAGGATAATGACAAGGTATTTAGTGGAAGCTTTATGGTTCTTGGAAATATTATGAGAAGTAAATATCTTTGGAATAACATTAGAGAATTAGGTGGAGCTTATGGATGTAACGCTTCATTTACAAGAAATGGAGATGTAATGTTTACTTCATATAGAGATCCAAACCTTGGAAAAACTAATCAGGTATATTTAAAAGCAGCAGATTTTATTGAAAATTTTAATGTAGATGAAAGAGAAATGCGTAAATATATTATAGGAACAATTAGCGGAATTGATACACCACTTAATGCGGCAGACAGAAGTGGAAGAGAGTTTAGCTGTTTTATTACAGACACAGATTATGAAACATTAAAAAGAGAACGTGAGCAGATTCTTTCAACCAATGTTGAAAACATTAGAGAGCTTGCACCTTTGGTAAGAGAAGCTATGGCAGACAATAATATTTGCGTAGTAGGTAGTGCAAGTGCAATAGAACAGGACAAAGAACTTTTTGAAAAAACAGTAGAATTAGTTTAAAAAGTATTAGTTTAAAGTTATAACTAAAAATATCAGACAGATATATTGGAACTAAAGAGAATTATCAGTTGTTTACCGAAAGAAAGGAGAGCATCCAGGGGATGCAATAAGATAATGAAAGAAAAATTTAAATCAGGATTTGTAGCTCTTATAGGCAGACCAAATGTAGGAAAATCTACATTAATGAATCAGATTATTGGTCAGAAGATAGCAATAACATCAAAAAAACCACAGACTACAAGAAATAAGATACAGACAGTATACACATGTGATGAAGGTCAGATAGTATTCCTTGACACACCAGGAATCCACAAAGCTAAGAACAAGCTTGGGGAATATATGGTTAATGTGGCAGAAAAAACATTAAAGGAAGTTGACCTTATATTATGGCTTGTAGAACCTGACACTTTTATCGGTGCAGGGGAACAGCATATTGCTGAACAACTTAAAGGCATTGATATACCTGTAATTCTTGTAATTAACAAAACAGATACAGTTAAACGTGAAGAGATTTTGACTTTTATTGATGCATATAGAAAAATATATGATTTTAATGAAATCATTCCTGCATCAGCTCTTAGAGGGCAGAACACAGATACAGTTGTTGAGGAAATATTTAAGTATTTGCCGGAAGGTCCTATGTACTATGATGAAGATACAGTTACAGACCAGCCAATGAGACAGATTGTAGCTGAATTAATAAGAGAAAAAGCTCTGCACGCATTAAATGAAGAAGTGCCTCACGGAATTGCTGTAACAATAGAAAGAATGAAGCAGAGAAAAAATGCTGAAATTATGGATATTGACGCAACAATAGTTTGTGAAAGAGATTCACATAAGGGAATAATAATTGGCAAAAAAGGCAGCATGCTTAAGAAAATCGGTACAAATGCCAGATATGAAATTGAGCAGCAGTTGGAAATGAAAGTTAATCTTCAGTTATGGGTAAAAGTTAGAAAAGACTGGAGAGACAGCGAATTATTAATGAAGAATTACGGATATATTGAAGAAAAATAATTTCCAATATATTCTTACAAGCCCAAATAAGTATACAAAAATTTCTATGGAGAATCCTAATTATAGACATATAAAACATGGAAAATAAAATATAATTTTATATAGGATTACAGTGTCAAAAGGTCTTAGCCCACGGTGTCTGCATAATGGTGGGGATGGCACTGAATGAAATTAGTTTTAGAATTGGTACTTAGGAGGGAATATGGAATATCAGGGAAGTTCTAGTGCTTTTTGGGCAACAGGAAAGATTGAAGATTATTTGAAGTATTCTGAGGAGAGAAAAAGACAGGCTTGCGAAAAATTTATTTCTGCAATAGAAGGTGAAAAGGCAAATGATAGAAACAGTAACAGTAATTGGGATGGTAATATCCTACATGGCTATAAGTGAATATGACAAAAGACTGGTATTGTTAACAAAGGAATTTGGTAAAATCACAGCTTTTGCAAGAGGAGCAAGAAAAACAACAAGTCAGTTTCTTGCAGGAAGCCAGCCAATGGCTTTTGGTGAATTTACCTTGTACAGAGGAAGAAATGCATATACGGTAACATCAATGAAAATAAGTGATTATTTCAGCAGTGACATGAAAGACATTGACAGTATGTATATGGGAATGTACTTTTTGGAACTGGCGGACTATTATGGTAGGGAAGGCATTGAGGCAGGAGAAACACTCAAACTACTATATATGTCTATGAAGGCATTATCCAAAAATATGCTAAAAAAAGAATTGATTAGATGTATATTTGAATTAAGAATTCTTGTTATAAATGGTGAGTATCCAAATGTGTTTACTTGTGGCAATTGCGGAGAAAAAGAGAATCTTGATTACTTTGATGAAAAAAATAATACAATGATATGTAGCAACTGTCATGGAAAAGTATCAGAGAAAAATATAATTGACAATTCAACAATTTACGCACTTCAATATATAGTTACATCACCTATAACAAGATTATTCTCCTTTGACGTGACAGATAAAGTACTGGAACAGATGAAGGGGATAATTAACAAATATATAAAGAAACATATAGATAGGAAGTTTAATTCTTTAGAATTTCTGGAAATTTAATATTGAAATTAATTGCTTAAACGTATAGAATTACTAACTAGAGAAATAAATAGGAGACTAAGAGATGAAGAGAATTATGGCAATGCTAATGTCAGTTGTTTTGACATTAGGGCTGACGGCTTGTGGTCATACTGTTGGTGATGTTGATTTGGAATCAGGTCAAAGTGCTGTCTACATACAGAAGGACGGTATGGTTTCATATGCTGTAAGCGAATCGTTTGATAAGGATTATTATGATAAAGATGAATTAAAGAAGGAGATAGAGGCTGAAATTAAGGCATACAATGCTAGTAGTGATGCTTCAGTAGATGATGCAATTACACTTGATAGCTTTAGTGTGTCAAAAAAGGTTGCAACATTGTCTCTTGATTTTACAACAACATATGATTTACTTAATTATATGTTAAATGATAATAGAGTGGAAAAAGACAAATTCTATATTGGAACAATTGATTCTAATGACGATTGCAAAATAAGTGGTAATTTTGTTGAACCAGGCAAAAAGGATAAAATCAAGGCTAAAACTATTAAAAGTATGACGGATAGTAATATTTTAATAGTGGATGAACAGTATAAGGTTCAGGTAGAAGGCAATGTTTTATATACAAGTGATAATTGTAAGATTGATGATGATGGCATTGTGACTACAGCAAAGTCAGATGATGGACTAAGTTATGTTGTGTATGAACTTGAAGAATAATCATATTTTTTAGAAAATATTTTACCAGTTAGCATAAAATAATTTGACAAATAAAAAAATAAAAGTTAAATTAAGAAAAATCATAATAGAAAATAGAAAAAGTAGAAAAGGAAGAAATGACATGGAAAAGACAATGGAAAAAATTGTAGCACTTGCAAAAAGCAGAGGATTTGTATATCCGGGCTCAGAAATTTACGGTGGACTTGCAAACACTTGGGATTATGGTAACTTAGGTGTTGAATTAAAGAACAATGTAAAAAAGGCATGGTGGAAGAAATTTATTCAGGAAAACCCTTATAACGTAGGTGTTGACTGTGCAATTTTAATGAATCCACAGACTTGGGTAGCATCAGGACATCTTGGCGGATTCTCAGATCCATTAATGGACTGTAAAGAGTGTCATGAAAGATTTAGAGCTGACAAGATTATTGAAGACTATATGGCTGATAATGGCATTGAAGCTGAAGGTTCAGTTGATGGTTGGACACATGAACAGATGGCTGATTACATAGAGGAGCACAAGATTGCATGTCCTACATGTGGAAAGCACAACTTTACAGAAATCCGTGAATTTAACCTTATGTTTAAAACATTCCAGGGTGTAACTGAGGATGCTAAGAATACAGTATACTTAAGACCTGAAACAGCGCAGGGAATTTTCGTTAACTTTAAGAATGTTCAGAGAACATCAAGAAAGAAGATTCCTTTCGGAATTGGTCAGGTTGGTAAATCATTTAGAAATGAAATTACACCTGGTAACTTTACATTCAGAACAAGAGAATTTGAACAGATGGAATTAGAGTTCTTCTGTGAACCGGGAACAGACCTTGAATGGTTCCAGTATTGGAGAGCTTTCTGCCGAGACTGGTTATTAAGCCTTGGAATTAAAGAAGATGAAATGAGACTTCGTGATCACTCACCTGAAGAATTGTGCTTCTACTCAAAGGGAACAACTGATATTGAATTTTTATTCCCATTTGGATGGGGCGAACTTTGGGGTATTGCTGACAGAACAGATTATGACCTTACACAGCATCAGGAACTTTCAAAACAGGATTTAACATATTTTGATGATGACAAGCATGAAAGATATGTTCCATATGTTATTGAACCATCACTTGGTGCAGACCGTGTAACATTAGCTTTCTTATGTGCAGCTTATGATGAAGAAAATATCGGAACAGAAGAAAAACCTGATATGCGTACAGTTTTACATTTTCATCCTGCACTTGCACCTGTTAAGATTGGTGTATTGCCTTTGTCAAAGAAATTAAATGAAGGTGCTGAAAAGGTATTTGCAGAACTTAGCAAGTATTATAACTGTGAATATGATGACAGAGGAGCAATTGGAAAGAGATATCGTCGTCAGGATGAAATCGGAACTCCATTCTGTGTAACATATGACTTTGATTCAGAAGAAGATGGAGCAGTTACAGTACGTGACCGTGACACAATGGAACAGGAAAGAATTAAGATTGAAGATTTGAAAGAATACTTTGAACAGAAATTTGAATTCTAATAAAAATAATACAATTTTTAGAGAAAGGCTACCTAAGAGGGTGGCCTTTTGTTATGAAAAAGACTAATTATGTTAGACAAAAATAAGTCTAAATAATGATTTTTATGCTGAATTTTAAAAATAAATGAAAAAAATCCTAAATAGAGAGTAAAAAGCACAAAAACTCTTTGGATAAAAACGTTTCTATTATATAATATTCATAGAGGAATTGAGAAGGGTTTGGAATAACTTGAATCAGTTGCCGTAAATGAAACTATGTTTCAAATAATTAAAAGGCGAGGTGTAATATGAAACCAGTAGTTAAAGTTATCCAGACAGCGAAAAACGAAAAACAGGCGTGGCGCAAGTTAGATGATTTGGAATTGTTTAAATATTATAATTTCCGAATGAATACAGTGTCTGTTGACAGTAGCATAAGCTATCAGAAACTTTTGGGATTTGGAGGGGCTTTTACGGAAGCATCAGCTTATACTTGGGCTAATGCAGATGAAAAATCAAAGGATGAAATCGTGAAAGCTTACTTTGATAAGGAATATGGATTGGCATACAATCTTGGAAGAACAACAATTCATGGATGTGATTTTTCGTTAGAACCATATACATACATTGAAGAAGGTGATTTTGAGTTATCAACATTTGATATGTCAAGGGAAGACAAGTGGCTTGTACCTTTTTTGACAAGGGCAAAAGAAACAGCAGGACACAGTCTGGGAATATTGGCATCACCATGGAGTCCACCGGCTTTTATGAAAGACAACAAAGATATTAATAACGGTGGCAGACTTTTAAAGAAAAACTATGCAACATGGGCTGAATATATGGTTAAGTATATTGAGGGAATGAAAGAACGTGGCATAGAAATAGATATGATTAGTATCCAGAATGAGCCGGCTGCAAAACAGGAATGGGCATCATGTAAGTATGAGGCTGATGAAGAAGCGGAGTTTGCAGTTGACTATCTTTATCCTGCATTAGAAAAAAGAGGATTGCAGGACAAAGTTAAAATTGTTATTTGGGACCACAATAGAGACTTAATGTTTAGAAGATTAAATGAGTCAATGGCATATCCGGGAGCTAGAGAAAAGGTTTGGGGAGCAGCGTTCCATTGGTATGTTTCAGATAAATCAGAAATTCTTACAATGGTTCATGAAAAATTTCCTGAGAAACATTTATTATTTACAGAGGGCTGTGTTGAATTAGTGAATAATTCAGGCGGAACAAGTTCAAAGGCAGGAATCGGTGCATGGAAACATGGAGAAATCTATGGAAGAAATATTATAAAAGATTTCAATAACTATAATGAAGCATGGATTGATTGGAATCTGCTTTTAAATGAAATCGGTGGGCCTAACTATGTAGGAAACTATTGTGAAGCACCGGTAATGTATGATAGAAATACAAAAGAAATAATGTACAACAGTTCATATTACTATATTGGACATTTTTCAAGATATATTGAACCGGGAGCAGTGAGAATCTGCTGTAGAAATGATGTGGATAAGGGATTATATTCAGTATCATTTAAAAACCCTAATGGAGATATTGTTACAGTGGTTCAAAATGAGTTGAACAGAAAGCAGAGATTAGCTTTGGTTGTTGACGGACAGGGAACAAATACGGAAATACCTGCTCATTCAATTACAACATTTATAACAAAAAATAGTCAGGAATAATTTTCTTAAATGCCCTAAACCCCTTTAAATATAAAGAGTTTAGGGCATATTTCTTCTTGACTATGAGATTGTCTATGTTATAATTATTTCATAGGTGAGATTGCGTCTTTTTTTATGGAGTTGATTATCAACTATGATTTAAGCAGTTTTTGCTTAGCTGGTCTCATCATTAATCGATTATATGAGTTGTGTATAGGAAAGCCATTCCTTCAACTCATAACATAAAATACAGTTTTAGGAGGAAAAAACAGATGGCAAACAAATGGGTATACCTTTTCAGCGAAGGTAATGCTAACATGCGTGAACTTCTTGGTGGTAAAGGTGCTAACCTTGCAGAAATGACAGGCTTAGGACTTCCAGTACCTCAGGGATTCACAATTACAACAGAAGCTTGTACTCAGTATTATGAGGATGGCAGAGAGATCAATGAAGAAATTCAGGGTCAGATCAATGAATACATCGTAAAGATGGAAGAAATCACAGGAAAGAAATTCGGTGATAAAGAGAATCCTTTACTTGTTTCTGTTCGTTCAGGAGCTAGAGCTTCTATGCCAGGTATGATGGATACAATTCTTAACCTTGGTCTTAACGAAACAGTAGTTGAAGCAATTGCTGCTAAGTCAGGAAATGCTCGTTGGGCTTGGGACTGCTATAGAAGATTCATCCAGATGTACTCTGATGTAGTTATGGAAGTTGGTAAGAAGTACTTTGAAGAACTTATCGACAAGATGAAAGCTGATAGAGGTGTTCAGCAGGACGTAGAACTTACAGCTGATGACTTAAAGGAATTAGCAGCACAGTTCAAGGCTGAATACAAAGAAAAAATCGGAGAAGATTTCCCAGATGATCCTAAGGAACAGTTAATGGGAGCTATCAAGGCCGTATTTAGATCATGGGACAACCCACGTGCTAACGTATACCGTCGTGACAATGATATCCCTTATTCATGGGGTACAGCTGTTAACGTACAGTCAATGGCATTCGGTAATATGGGTGATGATTGTGGTACAGGTGTTGCATTTACAAGAGATCCTGCTACAGGTGAAAAGCACTTAATGGGTGAATTCTTAAAGAATGCTCAGGGTGAAGACGTAGTTGCAGGTGTTAGAACACCAATGCCTATCGCTCAGATGGAACAGGAATTCCCAGAAGCATTTGAAGAATTTGTAAAGGTTTGCAAGACTCTTGAAGATCATTACAGAGATATGCAGGATATGGAATTTACTGTTGAAAACAGAAAGCTTTACATGTTACAGACAAGAAATGGTAAGAGAACAGCTCAGGCTGCTTTAAAGATCGCTTGTGACCTTGTTGATGAAGGCATGAGAACAGAAGAAGAAGCTGTAGCTATGATCGATCCAAGAAACTTAGATACATTATTACATCCACAGTTTGATGCAGCAGCTCTTAAGGCAGCTACACCAGTTGCTAAGGCACTTGGAGCATCTCCAGGAGCAGCTTGTGGTAAGATCGTATTCACAGCTGAAGACGCTGAAACTTGGAATGCAAGAGGAGAAAAGGTTGTACTTGTACGTCTTGAAACATCTCCAGAAGATATCACAGGTATGAAGGCATCACAGGGTATCTTAACAGTTCGTGGTGGTATGACATCACATGCTGCAGTAGTAGCCCGTGGTATGGGTACATGTTGTGTATCTGGTTGTGGCGACATCGTTATGGATGAAGCAAACAAGAAATTTACATTAGCTGGAAAAGAATACCATGAAGGAGACTTTATCTCAATCGATGGTTCTACAGGTAATATTTATGATGGTATCATCCCTACAGTTGATGCAACAATCGCTGGTGAATTCGGAAGAATCATGGGATGGGCTGATAAGTTCAGAACACTTAAAGTTAGAACTAATGCAGATACTCCAGCTGATGCTAAGAAAGCTAGAGAACTTGGTGCAGAAGGTATTGGTCTTTGCCGTACAGAGCATATGTTCTTCGAAGAAGACAGAATCGCTGCATTTAGAGAAATGATTTGTTCAGATACTGTTGAAGAAAGAGAAGAAGCACTTGAAAAGATTCTTCCATATCAGCAGGGAGACTTCGAAGCTCTTTATGAAGCTCTTGAAGGATGTCCAGTAACAATCAGATTCTTAGATCCACCTCTTCATGAATTCGTTCCAACTGAAGAAGACGATATTAAGAAACTTGCTGATGCTCAGGGCAAATCAGTAGAAGAAATTAAGGGTATTATCCAGGGATTACATGAATTTAACCCTATGATGGGACACAGAGGACTTCGTCTTGCTGTAACATATCCAGAAATCGCTAAGATGCAGACTAAGGCTGTTATTCGTGCTGCTATCAACGTACAGAAGAAGCACAGCGATTGGACAGTTAAGCCTGAAATCATGATTCCATTATCATGTGATTCTAAGGAATTAAAATATGTTAAGGATATCGTAGTAGCTACAGCTGATGCTGAAATCGCAGCAGCAGGTGTTAAACTTGAATACCAGGTAGGTACAATGATCGAAATCCCTAGAGCAGCTCTTACAGCTGACGAAATCGCTAAGCAGGCTGACTTCTTCTGCTTCGGTACAAACGATTTAACACAGATGACATACGGATTCTCAAGAGATGATGCTGGTAAGTTCTTAGATGCTTACTATGATGCTAAGATCTTCGAAAACGATCCATTTGCTAAGTTAGATCAGGTTGGTGTTGGTAAGTTAATGGAAATGGCTATCAAACTTGGTAAGCCAGTTAACCCTAACCTTCACGTAGGTATCTGTGGAGAACATGGTGGAGATCCATCTTCAGTAGAATTCTGCCATAAGATTGGTCTTGATTATGTATCATGTTCACCATTCCGTGTACCTATTGCTAGATTAGCAGCAGCACAGGCAGCTATCGCTAACAAGTAATACACTGACAAGTGAAAAGAATATAATTACTTAAAATAATGAACTCCTGTATACTAGAAATGGTGTGCAGGAGTTTTTTAACATAAAATTAAGCTATGCTACATTCTGCTTTAGGGAAGGATGAAAAAGGTTATTTAATGGATACATGTCTAACAGCGCAAGATAGATATAAGGCATATTTAGACTATTTTGAAATAAAGTATGAAAAGAATTGAAAGGAGAGAACGATGAAGGTACTACTGGGAACAACTAATCCGTCAAAGGTAAAGAGGTTTTCTAAAATGTTAGAAAATTGTGATATAGAATTTATAACATTAAAAGATTTAGAGATAGAAGATGAACCGGATGAGACAGGAAAAACGCCGGAAGAAAATGCAATATGCAAAGCAGGATATTATGGCAAATATTTTGACTTGGTGATTTGTAATGATTCGGGATTGTATTTTGAGGAACTAAGTTTAGAAGATGAGAGACAACCGGGATTAAATGTTAGGACTCCAATGGGAATGAACAGATTATCAGATGAAGAAATGATTGAGTATTATTCAAATCTTATAGGAGAGCTTGGAGGAAAGGTATCTGCCTATTACCTGGACGGTATAGCTGTTTATAACAATGGTAGGATTTCATCATTTATGGATAGAGAGTCAGCAAAAAATGTAGGGGCTTTTTATATGATAGATAAAGCATCAACTAAAAGATTTGAGGGCTGGCCGCTTGATTCTTTGTCAATTAGTAAAGAGACAGGAAGATATTTTGTTGAGGGCAGTGATTCTGAAAGTAAGGAAAATATAATATATGGCGAGTATGAAAAGAGAATAGTAGGATTTTTAAAGGAAGCATTGGGGATAAAATAAGTATGATATCCAGCAATTCGGATAGCAATTGCTGACAGTACTATATAAATCTGTGCTATAATATGTATGGAAGAAAGAAAAAGGAGTGTATTACAATGTCAAAATTTATATGACAATGCAATTTTAGGATTAACTATTTAAATTGATTGGGCCGTTGATAATAGGGATTATTTACGCTGTAATTATTACAATACCAATTGAAAAAGTAGAGAAAGAACAACTTGCAAAAGAACTTGAAAGGCAAATCAAGAAAGAGCAGGGATATCGTTAGAGAATTTTGACAATAATGTTAACGGAGAAAGTTAGAGAATGTCTATGGATGAATTATATTTCTATGATTGTAATTTAAATATAAAAAGTTTCGCAGGAATGTTGGAAAATCCAACCCAATGCTATAAATTCTTTTGGCTTGATTCCATAATGCAGTTGGTGGCAAGAGGAGAAAATGAGTTTACATTTTTGGAAGTTTTTGCGGGCATGATAGCGGATGCATGGTATGCGGTAAAGGAATATCACTTGAGACTAGGTCCAAAATCAGTAGATGGTACAAGTTCTAATCTTTTGGAAAGAGCAGTAAATAAAATTAGCGAAAATGTGGATGTGAAAAATGATGAATCAAGGGATATTATCATTGAAAAAATAAAGTGCAACAGTAAATGTGTTAATTCTGAGATGCAGGACTTAGCGAAGAATGTACCATATAGATTACTTTCTTCGTTTGTGAAAGAGTTAGGTGGGAATAATCCATTATGGAGCAAGACTGGAAAGCTTATTAGTTATTTTGAAATGATTAATAAGAAAAGATGTTTATTGTACACGATAGAGAATGGTAGAGGATTAACTAAAAAGGTTATTATAAATAAGTTGTGGAACAATTTTCTCATCGATAATATGGTTACAATCAGTGGCTGGATTAAGATGAAAAAAATTAAATATTTGCAGGATAGAAATCCGGGAGTTCCGGGACTTATTTATAAACTTGAACCGGAAAAAGACAAGGAAAGAAAACTTGAAAATGTTAGAAAGCTTTGGGACTGCGTAATAGATATTAATGGTGTTGGGTTTAAAGATATATATTCAAAGCGACATATAGAGAACAAATATGCGATAGATCATTTTATACCATGGTCATATGTTGCTAATGATGAATTGTGGAATTTGATTCCAATGGACGAAAATCTGAATTCTTCCAAGAACAATAAATTGCCGGACTGGGACGCTTATTATAAGAAGTTTTGTGATAATCAGTATATTTTAAATGAAACAATTCAGACAAACGAAAAGGCAAGAGAAAAATTTGAAAAATGTAAACAACACAATCTTAATTCAATTTGGCCTTTGGAAGAATTATACATACAGAAAATTGAAAAAGAAAGATTTTTCAATGTGCTTTATGGCAGACTTCATCCCATATATGAGTCTGCAATGACACAGGGATATGATATATGGAAAAATTGAAAGGAAAAACATATGAAAAAACGCTAAAGACACTAATGTTAATTGCAATAATTGCAATGGGAATTAAATCCATATAATGATGAATTGTATATAATACTTATTCAAAAGGCTATAGACAAAGCAGAGGACATTATCAAAGTTGCCACGTATTTTGGAGTTGACTTAACTGCAAAGAAAGATTTAATAGCAATAGAATACCTAAATAATATAATTGGAACTACGGAAGAAGATGCTTGGTCAGCAAAGAGAAAAATTAGTTAATCCAACATCAGCCCAGAAGGTAATGGGAAAACTTGGAGGATTGTTTAAACATTAAGAAAAATAAAAATAAGGCTAACGTTCAAAAGAGCGTTAGTCTTATTTTTTTGAAAAGGAGATTTGCGTGAAAGAATATATAGTGGGATTAGGACTAGGAATTATATTGATTAATATTATATACATAAACATTGTTTTGTGGGAAAGGAATTAATAGATGAATTGAAAAAGTATATTTCAGAAAACGCTATTCGATGGTCTGCACGTTGTTTGGAGAGGATGTAGGAAAGAGACATTTCCAGAGCAGATGTAAAAAATGTGTTTTGGAATGAGAAATCATTGAAGATTATCCAGATGATTTCTCGCATCCTAATTGTTTGATTTTTGGATATACTATAAATGATAAAATAATACATATTGTTGCTGGAAGTGATGGAAAATATATTTATATTATTACAGCATACTTCCCTAATACAATTAAATTTGAAAATGATTTGAAAACAAGGAGAAAATAGTTATGTGTATGTTTTGTAAATGTGATACAGTATAAGAAAGTACTACAACTCATGTTGTTAATTACAAAAATAGTATAATTGTAATTAAAAATGTTCCTTGTGAAGAATGTGAGCAGTGTGGAGAAAAATATTATACAGACGAAGTAGCAGAACAGTTAGAAAAGATGGTTAATTTAGCAAAGCAAATGATGCACGAAATTGCCGTTTTAGATTATTCAAAGGTAGCATAAACTTTATGTAAATTATAGAAAAAATGCAATAGCAAACCTATGATATATAACGGCTCAGGCAGCTATTGCAGAAAGTGGGAAATAATCGTTTATGGTGTCAAAAGCCCCTAAACATCGGCAATTTCACAGTTTCTAAGGACTACTTGAAAGAGTACAAAAAGTTTGATAAAAACATGAAAAAAGCGGGTAAATGGGAAGACATCAACGTAACGATTACGGTTTGATAAAAATAATCAGGGAATCATACTTTTAAAGTATGGTTCCCCTTTTGTTATAGCGACGAGGCAAGTGGTCATCAGGCTTGCATGAATGAACATTTGCCGACCGCTAATCAGATACGAGATATGCATAGCGTATCTCGTATCTGTTAGAGGAAAAAATAAGAAAAATATTAAATCCAGGTTGTCAAAAGTAGATTAAGAAAATGGAAGTAGGTCTTTTGCAAGATACGCATTTGTATATACAAATACATTCTTGTTAGGAAGAATCCTAAAACCTCTATATTTCAAATATTGTATTGGTGGGTGAATTTGCTTCGAGGAGATGCTAATTGGACACCAATACTCTAAATAATTTGAACTGAAATTTTGTAATTGATAAAATAATGAAATATCAATTTAGTTATGGATATGGTAGAATATAGAAAATGGTTTTGAATGGGAAATAATAGTGTGAGTATGACGTGATAAAATGCGAATGGTACCGCTAAGATAATCTTGAATTATGCGAGGTGTGATAATGATAAGAAAAATAAAATCTGAAGAAATACCAATATGTGTGGAAGTTATTAAAAAAAGTTTTTTGACAGTTGCAGATGAATATGGTTTTACGGAGGAAAATGCTCCTAGGTTTACAGCTTTTGCAACTACGCAAGATAGATTGTATTGGCATATGGATGGAGAGCATAGGCCAATGTATGTATTTGAAGAAGATGGTGTTTTGTGTGGATATTATTCACTTTTGTTACAAGGAAATGGAGAATGTGAACTTAATAATCTTGCAGTATTGCCAGAGTATAGACATAAGGGCATTGGAAGACAATTATTAGCTCATTCCTTTAATATAGCAAAAGAATTAGGCTGTAAAATTGTTAATATAGGTATTGTAGAAGAAAACAGAGTTCTTCGTAAATGGTATGAGTTGAATGGAGTAATACATATTGGGACAAAGAAATATGATTTTTTTCCATTTACATGTGGATATATGAAAAAGGAATTGTAGAAAAATTTAGTATCAGGAGGCGAAAAGGAGAGAAGCGATGGACGAATGGTTAAAAACAAGAAACTTACCTTTACATTTTATATCTGTTGCAGGATTAGTATATAAAGGCGATGAAGTTTTATTGATTAAATCAAAACGTAGAGGATGGGAAATCCCTGGCGGAGTGGTAGAACAGGGAGAGGATATAATAAGTGGCTTAAAAAGAGAAATATTTGAGGAAAGTGGCATTGTTGCCGAGCCGGAAAAGTTTGTTGGTATATATCAGAGATTGAATACTAAAGATGGATATGGTCCTCTTGAAGGAATGATTTTACCACCTGTTGTGAATTTGACATTTATTTGTAAATATATAGATGGAAATGAAAATGTATCAGATGAAAGTATTGAAGTAGGATGGTTTACTCCAAACATTGCAAAAGAAAAAATTACTGCTCCTGATATAAAGAAAAGAGTTTGTGATATGTTGGAATTTGATGGTAAGCAACATTTTAGCACTTTTGAAAATATAGATAGTAAAATAAAATTTATTAGCGATATTCTTGTCAAATAATTATACATAACACGGAGTAAAAAAATTGAAACAAATAATTATAATCGGATGTCCGGGAAGCGGGAAAACTTACTTTGCAAAACAGTTGTCAGAAATTTTGCAAATAGAACTTTTTCATATGGATAATATATATTGGAAGAAAGATAAAACGCATATTAGTAGGGGAGAATTGATTAGCGCGGTAGATCGAATAATAAGTCAATCAGAATGGATTCTTGATGGAAATTATATATCAACTATTGAGCAAAGAATAAAAGGTGCAGACACAATTTTTTTATTTGATTATACAACTAAAGATTGTTTAGAAGGAGTTAAATCAAGAATTGGTGTAAAGCGTGATGACATTCCGTGGATAGAAACAAAATTGGACCCTGATTTTCAAAAATGGATTATGGATTTTAGAAAAGATACATTGCCTGAAATAGAAAAAATATTAGAGCGATACAAATATAAAAAAGTAATTAGATTTGTTTGCAGAGAAGATAAGGAAAAATACTTGATGAAATTGAAAAAGAATGTAAATAAGAATATTACAATTCATACCACGGAACTTAATATAGAGTTGCAGGATGACCAATGGCAAATGGAATATATTGATCATAACAGAAATATTGCCAGGGCAATAGTGTATGATGAGGATGGAAATTTTTATTTTGTAAGAGCCGAAAGAAATGATGATTTCGGACAAGCAACAATTATAGAAACAGCAGGTGGAGGTGTTGAAGAAGGTGAAGAATTGCAGGATGCAATAAAAAGAGAACTTAAAGAGGAATTGGGTGTAAAAGTAGATGTAATCTGCAAAATCGGAGTTGTAAGCGATTATTATAATCTGATTCATAGACATAATATTAATAACTATTTTTTGTGCAAAGTTGAATTCTTTGGTGAAAAAGAACTGACAGAAGATGAAATAAATAATTTTCACTTATCAACATTGAAATTATCTTATGAAGAAGCTATTAGAGAGTATGAATATAGGTCAAATACAAGATTAGGGAAACTTATAGCCAATAGAGAATTGCCGGTGTTGCATCGTGCAAAAGAAATAATTGATATTTAGACAAGAATTACTAAATTAAGATTTATGGAGTACATAATGCAGGAATATTTCCAGTTTTGTATGAAGGAAAAACAGAAGAAAAGAACTCATTTGAGGGTCAAAACGAGGGAGACGAGATAGATTTTGATTATTTTAAAATTAATAATTGGGATGAATTGATAGAAAAAATTGAAACAATATAGAATAGGAAATAAACTAGAATATTAGTAATATTGTACGAGGACGTGAATTATGGAACTTTGGGATGCATATGACATAAATTTAAATAAAATTAAAGATAAAACATTAATAAGAGGTGAAGCTGTACCAGATGGAATGTACCATTTAGTGTGTGAGGTTATTGTTAAACATACAGATGGTACATATTTGTTAATGCAAAGAGACAAAAATAAGCATCATGGTGAATATTGGGAAGCTACAGCAGGAGGTTCAGCATTGCAAGGAGAAAATCCACTTGAATGTGCAATAAGAGAATTGCGAGAAGAAACAGGAATAAATGAAACAAATTTAGTGGAGCTAGGAAGGGTTGTTCAACATAATCATCATTCAATATATGTTGATTATATTGTGATTACGGATTGGGACAAGTCTAACATTATTCTTCAACAAGGAGAAACACAGGATTATAAGTGGGTAGATAAAGATACTTTGAAAAATATGAAATCTAATGAATTGGTAACAAGAAGAATGCAGCTTTTTATTGAGGAATTACGATAATAGACAATAACAAGATTAAAGGAAAGTATTATGAAAATAATTAAGTATGAAGACAAGTATCGTGATGATATGATTTTTATGATATTAGAAGCAAAAAATGCTTTAGGACGAGTTCCGGGATTAAATGAGGATTTATTGAATATTAAGAAGAACTACTTGGATGTAGGAGATATGTTTTGGTTGGCTATTGATGAACAAGACAGAGTTAGTGGAAGTATTGGATATAATTCTATAAGAGACACCGATGAGGTTTGGTTGCATCGTTTGTTTGTAAAATATAATTTGAAAAGACAAGGTATTGGAAGTGCTTTGTTAGAAATGGCAGAAAATTATATAGCAAATCAAGGAAAGAAAGTGGTAAGAATTCATTTGGGTGGAGAAGGCTTTGAAGAATCAAGAACATTTTATCCAAAACATGGCTATGTGGAGTATCAGGAACGCTATATGATGAAGAATTTGTAGATAATAGCAAATTACTACGGTAGGAGAATTGAAGTTAGAGGAGTTTATAAATGGTAGAAGTAAAATTTTATGATAGTATAGATGATAAATTTCTAAAATTTGCAGTTATCATCTCTAAAACAAATGGTAAATGGATATTTTGCAAACATAAAGAAAGAGATACTTATGAAGTACCAGGCGGGCATAGGGAAAGTGGCGAAGATATTTTAGCTACTGCTAAGCGGGAATTGATGGAGGAAACGGGTGCGACAGATTTTACCATCAAACCAATTTGTGCGTATTCGGTTAAAGGACAAACAAATGTATTGGAAAATATAAACGATGAAACATTTGGTATGCTTTTCTTTGCAGAGGTATTTTCTTTTCAAGAAATACATAGTGAAATAGAGAAAATTTTAATTACGGATAACTTAGTTGAAAATTGGACTTATCCTTTAATTCAACCTCAATTAATTGAAGAAGCAAAAAAAAGAGGATATTTATAAATAAGAATTGACCGAGCTCTTTGAGCGAGGAATGCTTCTTGTCCGAAGAGCAAGAAGATGGAATATAGAAAGAATTTAACAAATCAGAATTTGGAGGTAAAAAGCATGATGAAGCTCGATAATTTTATTAATATGATGACGGGACACTTTAATAACAAAGAGCAGTTTGATAATATGCAGAGAGAAGGGAAAACATATCCTTATGCAGAACACATTAATACAATCTGTAATGAGAAAATTTTAAACCTTCCTAAAGATTTTAATGGTAAATTTGTTGTTGAAGAAAGCTACTATGAGACAAATGGTAAACGCCATGCTTCCCCACATCTTTTCCTTATTACAGAGAAAGAAGACGGAATTGTGTTGTATTCTTATGAAATACCAGAAGGAGAAGATAAGAGTACGTTTTCATATGATTCTATGAAAAATGCTGACTACACTGAATTAAAAAAATCTGAAAAATTCACTCCGGCGCTCTATCATGAGAAAGATGGAATCTGGGAAGGAGGCAGTACAAGCCAGTTTTCACCGGTAATAACATTTAAGCTTTGGGAAAAGTTTTCTGATAGTTGTCTGGAGGTATCTGAAAGCATAGAAGTTAATGGAAAGAAAACTTTTGGATATGATGAACCAATTATCTATAAGCGAGTATAATCCAAGAATGAAATATTGCGATAACTTCATGTTTATCTACGCGATGCATTCGCATTTCGCTTTGCTTCATGCTCATGTCGCGCTG
>ERZ773277.296-NODE-296-length-62235-cov-12.238646_pt1 | contig 62235 bp, 70 predicted proteins | sample MGYA00511957_ERZ773277 | MGnify/ENA primary metagenome ERZ773277 (study PRJEB29015, sample SAMEA2737800) | human gut metagenome | biome: human gut; feature: human-associated habitat; material: faeces | place: China | collected 2012 ... | reverse complement strand
TCACAACAAGTTTGGAAGGCTTAAAAGGAAGAATGGCTTTTATATAGGAAGAACCAATGGAACCCGCACCACCAATCACCAATAAACTCTTACCTTCAACCTCCTGACGAAGACGATCACTGTTTGCTGCAATATCGGGAACAAACATGCTGGAACGACGAAAAGTGATATTATCGCCGATAAAATTATCTATATTAAGCATACAATAATTTAATATGGTACTGATTTAGGACTCTTCAGAAAAATGAGACACTAACATAGTATCTCTTAATCGAAAATTTCTCATATCTTTTTCACTCAAAACAACTAGGTTTTCTGGTATCTTCCAGTCGATATTCAAATCAGGGTCATTCCAGGCAATCGCTCCTTCAACTTCCGGATGATAGAAACTATCACACTTGTATTGGAAGATGACCTCTTCGCTCAGCACACTAAAACCATGTGCGAAGCCACGCGGAATAAAAAACTGACGGTGATTGTCTTCTGTCAATTCAACTGAAACATGTTTTCCAAATGTGGGAGAGCCTTTGCGGATATCAACAGCCACATCAAGAACTGCACCCTTAATCACCCGTACCAGTTTACTTTGGGCAAAAGGAGGTTTCTGAAAATGGAGACCGCGAATGACACCGTAGCTCGATTTGGATTCATTGTCCTGAACAAAAGTCGTTTGACATACCTTTGATTCGAACTCCCCCTGATTGAAAGATTCAAAAAAGTAGCCACGGTCATCCTGAAACAGACGGGGCTCAATGATGACAAGACCTTCTATTGCTGTTTTTATTATGTTCATCTAAGAAAAAATTATTTTATAGATAGTTCATCAATGACCTTCAATAAATATTGCCCATATTGATTTTTCAACATCAAATTCGCCAATGACTTCATTTTTGCTAAAGAAATCCAACCTTGCCTAAAAGCAATTCCCTCTAAACAAGCAACTTTCAGCCCTTGACGTTTTTCTATCACTTCGATAAAAGTGCTCGCTTCGGACAGCGAGTCATGCGTACCTGTATCCAACCAAGCAAAGCCACGCCCTAATAATTTGACCTTCAGTTCCTGGTCTAACAAAAACTGTTGATTAACAGTAGTTATTTCTAATTCTCCACGAGGAGAAGGTTTGATATTTTGGGCTATCTCCACCACTTTATTAGGATAGAAATAAAGTCCTACAACAGCATAATGTGATTTAGGTATTTGAGGCTTTTCTTCAATACTGAGTACATTTCCCTCCTGATCAAACTCTGCAACGCCATAACGTTCAGGATCACTTACCCAATAACCAAAAACGGTTGCTTTGTTTTCTGATTCAGCAGAATGAACCGCTTCACGCAACATGCGCGTAAAACCTTGCCCATAAAAAATATTATCTCCTAAAACTAAACAAACAGAATCACTGCCAATAAACTTCTCTCCAATAATAAATGCTTGTGCTAAACCATCAGGAGAAGGCTGCTCTGCATACTCAAAGTGTACTCCAAAATCAGAACCATCGCCCAGTAAACGTTGAAAACCCGGTAAGTCATAAGGAGTAGAGATAATTAGTATTTCTCGTATCCCAGCTAACATAAGTACAGAGATGGGATAATAAATCATGGGTTTATCGAAAATTGGAAGAAGTTGTTTGCTTACTCCTTTAGTAATAGGATATAAACGTGTACCAGATCCCCCAGCTAAAACAATGCCTTTCATAAGTCAAATAAATAAAAAAAATAGAATTATTCTATTCCATTTCACTATAAGGATATGGATTCTCTTCCAAATTTCTCAAATTATTGATTGCCTCTTTTTTATCTTCAGAAAGTTCTTTATCTTTCCAACTTTCTATGATAGTATGCGCCTCTTTCGCCAACTCCTCTTCAAACACCTCACCATAACAATAAGTCAACAACTGGCATTTCAATAAAGTAGCAGGAAGTTGGTCAAGCACGTCCCAACAACGATTGAGAACAACTTGCTTTTTCTCCTCCTTGTCACCCTGATTATAGATGGTTGCATTGTAACCCATCAATAATGCCAGACAGATGTTTGCTTCCTCTTCGGGAGTAGCACCGCGCTGAGGATACAACGCATCGGATTGTTCTAAAACTTCTTTGTTCAACTGACGGAAATGATCGGTATAAATAGGAGCACCATCCACACCTAAATAGAGTAACTCGTGCGCGAGACTCTGTAATTGTTCAATTTGAGAAGTGAGTGTATTCATAACTTAAATGACACGTAAATAACTTTTAGGAACTTTGACGCTGGCGCTCAATACACCGGCAATACGAATAACAACATAAGTTTTGTTGGCCTCGCTGGCAAGTTCGCCCTCGACACCACAGAAATCACCTTTAACTACCTGAACCCTGCTACCAACAGATAAATGGTCATTATCGAAACTGACGCCATTCGGATCTAAATCCATGACAAATATGAAGTCCTGCATCTGTTTATCAGGAACTATCAGCATAGCCCTGGTAAGCAGGTCTTTCATATAAAAAAGCTGGATATTGTATTTATTAGAAATATCACAAGCATCTTGCTTGGTAGCTTGGATGAAGATAAGATTCTTAATAACAGGGACTTCCACCCGTTTTCGACGATATTTCAACTGCCGGATGACAAACTGAGTGGGAAGATAGTAATTGAGATCAAGTTCAGTCTTCAATTTTTCAAGAGAGTCACGAATAGCAAACTCTTGTTTATCTCGGGTACGGGCGGCAAACCAATACTTCTGTTGTTCAGACATTTACGATTTATACTTGGGGAAATTTTCCTTTGTTTCGGGTGCGCTTCGCGGTTTGAACGAGACATCTTTTCTCTTTCAAACCGTCAAATTTTACGAAACATTTTTAGAAGTTGAGAACGAACGAATGTGTTTCAAAAAACGTTCGTCTTTTGAAACAGCATTTTTTGAGTTTTTTTCGATGAAAAAATGAATATTGTAAAGTAGCTGAACAAAGAACTTTTTTTGCTCTATATATGTTTGAAAATCAACAATATAAAATCTTTGATAAAATTTTATCCACTAAATATTTTGTACATTAAAACAGACTCCTTACCTTTGTTCAATCAAACGAACGTTTTTTGAAACAACACCTATATCTTAAGATAAATAACTAATAACAAGATCCTTACACTTCAAGATTTTCCCTTTAAACTAAAAAAATTCCGGTATTCTTTTATATTTATATTTTTTTATACAAACTTTGTCCTTTCATAAATTCATTTAATAACTAACATTATGGAAGAAAAAAAGTAGTTATCTCATTGAATGATAACTTAGTAACCATCGAAGTAAATGGAAAAGTAATCTTTGCGGGTAAAGCTGACTTGCAATTCAGCCTCAATCAAAAGGTTAGAGAACCACTACACATCACAAAAGGCAAAGGAAAGCTAATGGAGGCACTTACCGAAAGCTTTATCAAAGGCGGAATCAACAGCATGGAAAACAGACCCATTGAAGAACTACAGGAAACAATAAAAGAATATCTCACCTTTGAATATCAGCGCAAAGGCATTGCTACAGAGCCCAATAAACGTTCTTTTCTATCAGAGCTGAAAAAATATGCCAGAGCATTCCGGAAAAAGCGAGATGAAAGCGAATAACCGATTGTTAAAATCCTGTAAAAGTCCCTTTCTAAAGTACTTTTACAGGATTAGTCTATTCAAAACTTATTACCGTACTCTGCCATGGGTAAAAATAAAAGCCCGACAATAACTCATTAATAAACTTAAAAAAATCAATTATGAAAAAGAACAGGAAAGCAGTATCGAAAAACGAAATGATGAAAGGAAAATGGAAAAGACAAATCATGCTCGAAAAGGACTACACAGAACAGTGCTCCGAATGGATGGCAGAACGACTGGAAGCCCTCATAGAATATATGCAATATGGACATGCAGCCGTAGCTTATATGAAACAGGACGGAACATTCAAACTGGTGAAAGGAACATTGGTGGGATACGAAAAAGATTTCGGAAAGCAGTATGATCCGATGGAAATAAAAAACACAGTGGTCTACCGGGATGTGGAACAACAAAGGTGGATGACCTTCAAAATAGAGAATTTCATGGAATGGAGAGCGATCGTATAGGAGAATCTTTCAGTGACCAATTAATCAGCAACATAACAACTTAACAATTATGGCAACAACATACGATGGAATAAATTACTTTCCAATAGCTGTGAATTTTATGGAAGAGAACGCAATGGAGGTAATAGAAGCAAAATATGGCATGAAAGGACTCGCGATTGTACTGAAACTCCTATGCAAGATATATAAAGAAGGATATTATATTCCGTGGGGTGAGGAACAATGCCTTATTTTCGCCAACAAGACGGGAAAAGAGGCAGACGCAGAAGAGGTGCAGGGGATTATTGAGATAATGATCGAGAAAGGAATGATAGACAGGGGAAGCTATGCGGAACATAAAGTACTGACCTCTGAAGCAATACAAAAAGTATGGATAGAGGCAACCAAGCGAAGAAAGAGGAACTGGACAGCCATGCCTTATCTACTGATAAAACCGAAAGAGACATGTAATGAAGAAAAGACTGTCTGCACGCAAAATGTAGAGCAGGATGCAGGCTCTGATGCAAAAAATGCATGCAATACCGAACAAAGTAAAGTAAAGCAAAGTAGAGAATTTCCCCCCTCAGCTCCCCCAAGGGGGAAGGAAGAGGAAGTCAATGCTACGCCGGTCAGTATGCCCGGATACGCATTTAATACAATGACACACAACTACGTGGGATTAATGGGAAACCTGGAACGATTCGGAATAACAGACGAAAAAGAGATCGAAGCAATCCTGCGACTGTCGGATTACGGGAGAAAAGGAACCCCTGTATGGAAACTGATTTGCAGCACGAACTGGAGTAACATCGGAGCAAAAGGAAAATACATGATCGCAGCGTTGAACCGGGCAAAGAAAAGAAGCGGAACCTAGAAAAGAACTTTTCTGACAAACAGTACATTTTATATTCTGGAAAATGCTGTTTGCTTGCAATCAATTAAAGAACGCAGCTGTTTTCCTCCGGAAACGAGCACTGATTCTCAAGGGGTTGAAAAGCGATTCAAAAAGCACTAATACGAAGTTAAAATCGTGACTTCAGGAAGTTAACTTCCCGAAGATACGATTTTAACTTCGTAAAATTATGATATTAACTTCGTAAACAACAAGATGTTAACTTCGTAAACGGCATCATCCGGACATCAAAGCAATCAAAAAAGATTGTCAGACTATAGTATTTCAGGCAGTTGCCAGACTTGTATGTGACGAATCCCTTCTTTGGAGGGCAATGTGGTATCGTCCATAGAAACGACCCACTTTTCATAATTGTCTTGTATCATCTCCAGCGTGTTGTACATTTGCTCCACTTGAAAATCATCATTGAGCAGAGGTGCACATTGCAAATACACAATGCGGTCTTTCTTCCTGCCAACGAAATCGACCAGTTTGCCTCCTCGAAGCACACCTACAAAAACGGTATATCCGGCACGCCGCAGTTCCAGATAAACCTGGTTCTCAAAGCAGGATTTTCGGGAACCGGCAAAAAAAGGATACAGATGGCGCATGAATGCCCAATCGTTAATATAGTATTTGCAGCTACCCAGAAGAATCTCTTTACTGCGGATCTGATAACGTTCCACGCGATGAATCAGAGAGGTGTCTTCCAGATAGCAGATATAATTGGCAACCGTATCATAACTCGTCTTCCGGTTCTGGGCAGCAAAGTGACTGACCAGCTGACCGATGGTAATCAACTCAGCGAGATGGGTGCACAAATAGACGAACACATCTTCGAGCAGGCGGGCATCCTTAATCCGATATCGACGGATGATATCACGAAACAGAATCGTATCGCGGAGAGCGGAAATGGCTTTCCATCCGGCCTCCGCATCCGGAAGATTGAAAAGAATGGGTAGTGCCCCCTTACCCATATATTCCGCGTAATTTTTGCCGGTAGCCTCTACCCTCTCCAATATCCTGTGCTCGGAAAAGCTAAAGGGAAATATCTCAAAACTGACGTAATGTCTGGCCAAAAGCTTCTCGGCTTCACCCGAAAGCATATCCTGGTTGGAACCACTGATAAACAACTCGCAAGTATCTACAAAGTCCTGTGAATGGGAATGGACAAAATGTTCCCAGCCCTCCACTTTTTGTATTTCTTCAATAAAAATATAGACTTTACCTACCGGATGGATTTTCTCACGATAGATAAAAAGCAAGTCGTCCAGATCACGATAGCCGGAAAGTACGCCCGAATCTGTGAACTTCTTACTTATATATAGAATGTTCCGTGATGAAACACCATCGGCAATCAACTGATAAATGATCTGCCGCAACAGGCATCCTTTACCTACCCCTCTCTGTCCGGTCAGGACCTTTACAAGGCGGTTACCTACATACCCGAATATACGGTTTGTGTAACTTTTACGGGCAAATTCCACTTTCGGAAGTTTTCCATTCCAGTAGTTGGATAATGCCAATTCATCAAATATATCATTCATACACGAATTTATTTAAAATAAAATTCATTATATAAAATAGAATAGATATTCTAATATTAAAAAGCATGATATTCATTTCTATTTTAATAAATTACAGCAAAGATATGTTTTTTCCGTTGAAAAAAGAAAATAATTCAGCAGATAGATTGCCCGTTCTTATGAAAATACCGAATATTGCATCGTCAAAAAGATTATAAACTCAAAACAATAGACATGAAAAAAGCTCTTATTTCAGGTATTACCGGACAGGATGGTTCATTCCTCGCCGAGTTTCTTCTTCAGAAAGGTTACGAAGTACACGGCATCCTACGCCGTTCATCTTCTTTCAATACAGGCCGGATCGAACACTTGTACTTTGATGAATGGGTGCGCGATATGAAACAGAAACGTACAGTCAACCTGCACTACGGAGATATGACCGACTCAAGTTCACTGATCCGCATCATCCAGCAAGTACAACCCGACGAAATATACAATCTGGCGGCACAAAGCCACGTAAAAGTATCGTTCGACGTACCGGAATATACCGCCGAGGCGGATGCACTCGGTACATTGCGTATGCTTGAAGCTGTCCGCATCCTGGGACTGGAAAAACAGACACGCATCTACCAGGCTTCCACTTCCGAACTCTACGGAAAAGTACAGGAAGTGCCGCAAAGCGAAACGACTCCGTTCTATCCGCGTTCTCCGTATGGAGTAGCCAAGCAATACGGTTTCTGGATCACCAAGAACTATCGTGAAAGTTACGGAATGTTTGCCGTAAACGGTATCTTATTCAATCACGAGAGTGAACGCCGTGGCGAGACTTTCGTAACCCGTAAGATCACGCTGGCAGCAGCACGCATCGCACAAGGCGAACAGGATAAATTATATTTGGGTAACCTGGATGCCAAGCGTGACTGGGGCTATGCCAAAGATTATGTAGAATGTATGTGGCTGATCCTGCAACATGACGTACCCGAAGATTTCGTAATCGCTACCGGCGAAATGCATACCGTCCGCGAATTCTGTACACTGGCATTTGCCGAAATAGGCATCAACCTGCGTTGGGAAGGCGAAGGCGTCAATGAGAAAGGAATCGACACGGCCACCGGCAAAGTACTGGTAGAGGTCGACCCGAAATACTTCCGCCCTGCCGAAGTGGAACAATTGCTCGGTAACCCGACCAAAGCCAGAACCGTATTGGGATGGAATCCATGCAAAACACCATTCCCGGAACTGGTAAAAATCATGGTACGCCACGATATGGCCAAAGTGAAAAGAATGATTGCGACTAAACATGATTGACAGAATGGATAAAAACGCAAAAATTTATGTAGCCGGACACCACGGACTGGTGGGTTCGGCTATATGGAAAAACCTGCAGGAAAAGGGGTATACGAATCTGGTGGGACGCACACATAAGGAACTGGACTTATTGGACGGTGCGGCCGTAAAGCAGTTTTTTGATGAGGAAATGCCGGAGTACGTGTTTTTGGCTGCCGCTTTTGTCGGAGGGATCATGGCCAATAGTATCTACCGTGCGGACTTTATCTATAAGAACTTACAGATACAGCAGAACGTAATCGGCGAAAGTTTCCGGCATCAGGTGAAAAAACTGCTCTTTCTGGGCAGTACCTGCATCTATCCGCGGGATGCCGAACAGCCGATGAAAGAGGACGTCTTGCTCACTTCTCCACTGGAATATACCAATGAACCTTATGCCATAGCCAAAATAGCCGGACTGAAAATGTGCGAAAGCTTCAACCTGCAATATGGAACGAACTACATCGCCGTGATGCCGACCAACCTGTATGGGCCGAACGATAACTTTGACTTGGAACGCAGTCATGTGCTGCCTGCCATGATCCGTAAAGTTCACTTGGCACACTGCCTGAAAAAAGGAGATTGGGAGGCCGTGCGTAAAGATATGAACCTGCGTCCGGTGGAAGACATCAATGGTGCCAACTCCAACGAAGAGATCCTCCGGATTCTCCGGAAATACGGCATCACTGAAACGGAGGTGACACTTTGGGGAACAGGAACGCCTCTAAGGGAATTTCTTTGGAGTGAAGAAATGGCAGATGCCAGTGTCTTCGTAATGGAACATGTGGACTTCAAGGATACCTACAAAACCGGTGCAAAAGACATCCGCAACTGCCACATCAATATAGGTACCGGCAAAGAAATTACAATCCGCGAACTGGCCGGACTGATTGTAAATACAGTCGGCTATCAGGGTAAACTGACTTTTGACAGCAGTAAACCGGACGGAACCATGCGAAAACTTACCGATCCGTCGAAATTGCACAACCTCGGATGGCATCATAAGATCGATATTGAAGAGGGGGTACAGAGAATGTACGAGTGGTATCTGGGATAATCATTCACCACAGAGGGCATAGGAGGATACAGAGTGATAAAATAGAAAGGAAAACAGAACTTCTATGTCCTCCGTGTACCCTGTAGTGAATACAGTGAAACCTGCAAAAGAAAAATTTAAATAGCTTCCAAGCTTTCAAATCTCAATTAAATAGCTATATTTGCACAATTTATCATCAAATGTGCAAAAAACAATGGAACAAAGTTTTATAGCTTACATTGAAAATAGTATTAAGAATAATTGGGATCTGGACGCCCTGACAGATTATAAAGGTGCCACCCTACAGTATAAAGACGTAGCCCGCAAAATAGAAAAGCTCCACATCATCTTTGAAGAAAGCGGAATCCGCAAAGGAGACAAAATAGCCGTTTGCGGAAGAAATAGTTCCCATTGGGGAGTTACTTTCCTCGCGACTCTCACTTATGGAGCGGTTATCGTCCCCATCTTACACGAATTCAAAGCTGATAACGTACACAACATCGTCAATCACTCGGAGGCCAAACTCCTGTTTGTAGGAGACGTGGTCTGGGAAAACCTCAATGAGTCTGCCATGCCGTTGCTTGAAGGTATCCTGATGATGAACGATTTTACGTTATTGGTATCACGTAGCGAACGACTGACTCACGCACGTGAACACCTCAACGAAATGTTCGGCAAGAAATTCCCCAAAAATTTCCGTAAGGAACATATCGAATATCATAAGGATCAGCCTGAAGAATTGGCTGTTATCAACTATACCTCGGGAACCACCAGCTATTCAAAAGGTGTAATGCTCCCCTATCGCAGCTTATGGTCGAATACGGCTTTCGCTTTCGAGGTACTTCCACTGAAAGCAGGTGATAAGATCGTATCCATGCTGCCGATGGCACACATGTACGGACTGGCTTTCGAGTTCCTGTATGAATTTGCGGTAGGTTGCCAGATTTACTTCCTCACCCGCATGCCGAGCCCGAAGATTATCTTCCAGGCGTTTGCCGACGTGAAACCCAATCTGATCGTGGCTGTTCCGCTGATTATTGAAAAGATCATCAAGAAGAGCGTACTTCCGAAGTTGGAGACTCCTACCATGAAGCTGCTGCTTAAAGTGCCGATTATCAATGATAAGATTAAAGCAACGGTACGCGAAGAGATGATAAAAGGCTTTGGCGGCAACTTTGAAGCTGTCATTGTAGGTGGAGCCGCCTTCAACCAGGAGGTGGAACAATTCCTGAGAATGATCGACTTCCCTTATACAGTGGGCTATGGTATGACCGAGTGCGGTCCTATCATTTGTTATGAAGACTGGAAACGCTTCAAACCGGGATCATGTGGAAAAGCAGCACTCAACATGGAAGTGAAAGTCCTTTCACCCGATCCGGAAAACGTAGTAGGCGAAATTGTCTGCAAAGGTCCGAACGTAATGTTAGGCTACTATAAGAATGAAGAGGCTACCGCCCAGGTGATCGATAAAGACGGATGGTTACATACCGGCGACCTTGCCCTAGAAGATGCTGAAGGCAACATCACAATTAAGGGACGCAGCAAGAATATGTTATTGAGTGCCAGCGGACAAAATATCTATCCGGAAGAAATAGAAGATAAGCTGAACAATCTGCCGTACGTGGCCGAAAGTATTATCGTACAGCAGAATGACAAACTGGTGGGACTGGTTTATCCGGATTTTGACGAAGCCTTTGCGCATGGTCTGAAAAATGAAGACATGGAACGGGTGATGGAAGAAAACCGGGTTACCTTGAACGAAATGCTTCCTGCCTACAGCCAGATTTCGAAAATGAAAATCTATCCGGAAGAGTTTGAAAAGACTCCGAAGAAGAGTATCAAACGCTTCTTATATCAAGAGGCAAAAGGATAAAAGCAGTCTCTATCTTTCTTAAAAAAACATCGATTACGCAGATTTGCATAGATTTTAATAGGATAATCCGTGCAAATCTGCGTAATTTGCGTTCTAAAAATTTAGCTTATGAAGAAAATAATTCTTGTAGCAGCTCTTCTTTCGGCTGCAGTCTGTCTGCCTGCACAGAATAAAGGCGGAAACAAAAGTGGGGGAATCAATCTTTCTTTATGGAAAAAAGCATGTACGCAACCACTTGACAGTACACAGACTACATATGTCAACCTGGGGCTTTTCTCGGCAATGCATAAGTTGCACGGTGTAGGCTTCAATGCCTTCGGAAGTATGGTACAGAACAATATGAACGGTGTGCAGATTTCCGGATTGGCCAACCTTGCGGGAGGAAGCATGCATGGAGTGCAGATTGGAGGTATCAGTAACGTAAACGGCAACAATCTGGCAGGATTGTCTGTTTCGGGACTTGTCAACATCACCGGAAACAAAGCAAAGGGTGTACTGATTACGGGTTTAAGCAACATTGCCGGAGACAATATGCGCGGACTGATGATGAGTGGTATCATGAATATCACAGGCGATAAAGCCGCAGGTGTACAATTGGCAGGCCTTGCCAACGTAACCGGTGAGGAATATGACGGACTTATGATGTCGGGATTGCTCAACGTGGTAGAAGAAGAAATGAACGGACTGCAACTTTCCGGACTTGCCAATGTAACCGGAGGACAAATGAACGGAGTGCAATTGGGACTGTTCAATTTTGCCTCTAAGGCAAAAGGTTTGCAGATCGGACTGTTCAACTATCATAAGGAGGATATGAAAGGACTTCAGCTGGGACTGGTCAATGCCAACCCACAGACCAAGGTACAGTTAATGGTATTCGGAGGAAACAGCACCAAAATCAATGTAGGTGCACGTTTCAAGAACAAACTCTTCTACACTATCCTCGGTGGAGGCACACACTATCTTGATTTTGACGATAAATTTTCTGCGGCATTATTCTATCGGGCAGGCCTTGAACTTCCACTCTACAGAAACTTGTTTGTAAGCGGTGATTTAGGCTATCAGCACATCGAAACATTCCGGAATAAAAAGGTGGAAGGCATTCCGGCACGTCTTTATGCCTTGCAGGCACGCCTCAACCTGGAGTATCGGTTTACGGATAAATTCGGTCTGTTCGTCACAGGCGGATACGGTGGCAGCCGTTACTATAACAAAGCCAGGACCTACGACAAAGGCGTGATTGCGGAAGCAGGAGTGGTTCTGTTCTAATTGATTCACAGCCAAACGACACAGCGTCTCACAGGGTTTATATTAAAATTATTCCTCTGTGAGACGCTGTGTTATTCTGTGGTGAACCTGATCAGACCTTCTCCTTTATCAAACCGATCCGGTATGCTACCAACAACTTCTTTAAATCCAGAATTTGCGTTACGAGCTCTTTTCCCTTATCGGTATCTTTCACCATCATTCGTTGTGAATTGAACTCGATGACGAAGGTAGTCGACTTAATGTCCTGTCCCTCTTCGATGGCTTTCTGTGTAGACTGGAAAGGGTCATGCTGCACCAACTGCAAACCATGTGAATGATATACCAGCGTATATCCGGCAATGCCGGTCTCCGGCTGATAAGCTTTCGAAAAACCACCGTCGATGACCAGCAATTTTCCACCGGCTTTCATCGGCTGCTCGCCTTTAATGGTCTTTACCGGCACATGACCGTTGATGATATGAGTATGCTGCCCTGTCACTCCGAATTCTTCAAGAATCCGGTCACAGATTTCTTCTTTGTTACGCAAAGCATAATAATATCCTTTCGTCTCTTTATGCAGGCTCTTATCCGCAATGAAATAACGTTCGAACGTAGCCATCTTGTCTTTGTCGAACGAAGGGGCATCCGGTCCGCACCACAGATACCAGATGTAATCCATGGCAAAGCGTTTCTCTTCTTCATCATCTTCATCAAAATAAGCCGTACGAATCAATTGGTCTATCTTGTCCAGCAAGTTCTTCCCCCAATACTCTTTACCGCAGATATTCACGTGCTTGAAACTTCCATCCTCGTTGAGAGGCACAGAGGCATGATAAAGCAAATTGGAATTGCACACCAGATACATACCTCCATAGGTAAAGAGGCAACGCATGTGTTTTTTGAGTTTCTCGCTGTTCATAAACGAGTAATGTATCTTTTCTATCAATTCCTGCTCTTCATCAGTCAGACGATAAGGATCTGCAGGATCTACCGTAGGGAAGTTGGTATCGCGCAACGGATATTCTTTGCCTTCATAGACAAATACTCCCCGTTCAAAGTCGATTTTCTCAAGCAACTTGCGACCACCCATTCCGAACTCTGGACGACGATTAATAATGTTTGCCTCCAGCTTAAACTGAATGATGGTAATAGCTTTATGCATCTGGGTTATCAGCCTCAAGGTCTTCTCGTTATAAGTAGAATCGGCAAAGTTGGTCTTAGGTGCAAAGATGGTACAGGGATCATCCGCATAAGTATCCATCGCAAAAGTGGCAAGAGGCAAAAGATTGATGCCATACCCATCTTCCAATGTCCCCAGATTGCCGTAACGCATCGAGAGACGGATCACGTTGGCCATACAAGCTTCATTACCCGATGCTGCACCCATCCAGAGGATATCGTGATTTCCCCATTGGATATCGAAATTGTGATAATCACACAAAGTATCCATTATGATATGGGCACCCGGACCACGATCGTAGATATCACCCACGATATGGAGTGAATCGATCGTAAGACGCTGTATCAGATTACACATGGCAATGATAAAGTCGTCAGCGCGACGAGTGGAAATAATGGTACTGATAATCACATTGATATAAGCATGTTTATTGGGCTCGATGGTCGATTCGTGAAGTAACTCCTGGATGATATAGGAGAACTCGGCCGGCAATGATTTGCGAACCTTCGAACGGGTATATTTGGATGATACGTTCTGGCAGACCTTTACCAGCTGATTGAGAGTGATCAGGTACCAATCGTCAATATCGGTTTCGGTTGCTTTAATCAATTGGAGTTTCTCTTCCGGATAATAAATAAGCGTACAGAGTTCTTTCTTCTCGATCTCACGGAGAGTATGGCCGAATATTTCGTTCACTTTCCGCTTCACCGCTCCCGAAGCATTTTTCAGTACATGCTGAAAAGCTTCATACTCGCCATGTATATCGGTCAGAAAGTGTTCGGTTCCTTTCGGAAGATTCAGGATGGCCTCAAGATTGATAATCTCTGTACTGGCAGCGGCAATGGTAGGGAAACTACGTGAAAGCAGTTGCAGATAACGCAGATCGGCAACGATACTTTCGGGGGTTATATTACTTTGAGCAGTCATATGATTTACGATTTTACGATTTACAATTTATAAATTTCGCCCGAATGGCTATAGAAGAAACATGAGCAGCACCTGGGCTATAATGACGCGAAGGAACATACTCAACGGATAGACCGTAGCATAAGCTACCGACGGATTATCTCCGGGGATGGTATCATTGGCGTAATTCAATGCCATCGGATTGGCCATACTGCCACACAACATACCGGAAACGCTGCCAAAATCGATCTTCATAATCTTAAAAGCAAAGAACCCCACAAGCACCGTAGGCACGAGGGTCAGCCCAAAGCCCAGGCCGATCCATAAAAGTCCTTCGGGACGAAATACCGTATCGAAGAAATGGGCACCTGCATCCAACCCAAGGCAGGCAAGATAAAGGGACAGCCCCAAGGCACGGAGCATCAGATTGGCACTGCGAGTGGTATAGGTGATCATGTGCAAACGGGGTCCAAAGGTCCCGATCAGGATGCCTACAATAATAGGGCCGCCTGCAAGTCCGAGCCGGACAGGAGTACTGATACCGGGAATTGAGAAAGGTACGGCTCCCAGGGCCAATCCCAGGATGATACCGACAAATACAGCCACAAGATTGGGTTCTTTCAAGCTTTTGATGGCATTTCCAAGTACCTTCTCCACATTCTGGATGGCAGCCGCTTCGCCGACCACTGTCAGACGGTCACCCAACTGCAAGGTAAGTTCGGGAGTAGCCAACAATTGCACCCCGGAACGATAGACACGGCTGATATTGATTCCGTAATGATTGCGCAAACGAAGAGCTCCCAGCTTCTTCCCGTTTAATTCGGGACGGGTGACGACGATGCGTTGCGAAATCAATTGGCTGTCGATAGCATTCCAATCGATATCTTCCTTGTTCCAATCCGTATTCTCCTGTTCACCGAACAGTACGGTAAGGGCCAATGCGTCTTTTTCGGATGTAACAACCAATAAGCGGTCGCCTTCTTTTATAATCTTTTCGGAAGTGGGAATACTGACATTGCCGTCTCTCCACAAACGGGAAATGACGAATTTTGGATAACTCATATGAGCGATATCCTTAATGCTTTTATTAAAAATAGCAGGGTTGTGTACCTGAAAAGCGGCAATATAGGTTTTGTTGGCATCGTCTTTCTCCTGTACTTCAAGATCTTCCCGGCGTACCAGCAATTTACGGATCAACAGAACTGCCAGAATCACCCCGATCACTCCGAGAGGATAGGCCACGGCACATCCCAAAGCTGGTGTACTGCTTTCAAGCCCCATCTGTTTCAGCGTCTGCTGGGCTGCTCCCAAAGCCGGAGTGTTAGTGGTGGCACCACACAGAATGCCTACCATATTGGGTAACGAAACTCCGGTGGTATAGCTGCAAACAACCGCAAGAAACGTACCCAGAATCACTACTGCGATGGCAAGCATATTCAACGTAACCCCTCCCTTGCGAAATGAGCTGAAAAAGCCGGGACCAACCTGCAACCCCAAGGCATATACAAAGATAATGAGCCCGAAACTCTCGGCGTAATTCAGCATCTGCGGATCAATGGACAATCCGAAGTGCCCGGCCAGAATGCCGGCAAAAAAGACAAAGGTAACGCCAAGCGAAATGCCACAAACATGAATTTTGCCCAATCCGAGCCCAATGGCGGAAATCAGGGAAAGAACGACAACTGCCTGCAAAGCAGAATGTTCGATAAAGAGACTATATAACCACTCCATGTGAATAATTTACCAATGTATCCATAAGCCAATGTATCCGTTAAACGCATAAGGATGCATTAGCGTCGGCAAAGATAGCAACTATTTATGACCTCACAAAGCTTTTATTCACCCACTTCATCCCATACCAACGACGGACAAAGATAATTCCACGAATGTTTTCATCGAGAGCAAAGGCAACCCACATGCCGCAAATGCCCCAAGCCCAATAAATTCCAAATAAATAACCTATGCCGACAGCCACACTCCACATCACAACCAATCCTACATAGAAAGGATAATTCACATCACCTGCCGCACGGAGGGCATTCGTCGCAAAAATATTAATGGGACGCCCTATCTCGAGCACCACATCGATCAGCAATACAATCACTCCCATACGGATGATCTCCGGATTGGAAGTCAGCCAACTCAGTATAGCATGCCCGGAAGCGGCAATAATACCGGAAAGAATCAGCGTAATCATTACGGATTTCTTCATGACGTACTTACCGAGCAGAAAAGCTGCATGAGGTTTCTTCTCCCCTATCAAATGTCCGATACAGATAGCTCCTCCCTGGGCCATGGAGATGCTGAATAAATAGACGAACATGATAATGTTGACACAATAAGTACGGGTAGCCAGCGCCTCGACTCCAAGCATATTGATAAAAAAAGTAATAACCACTTGCGATGAACTGTACGAGAGCTGCTCTCCGGCAGAAGGCAGACCGACCCGCATCAAATTCTTCAATTCGATAAAAGGAAACGGACGGAAGTAGGCCAACGGGAAACGATGAATGTGTTTGCGGAACAGAATGACAAACAGAATCACCATAGATACTCCACGACTGAAGGCTGTAGAAATAGCCGCCCCTTCCACCCCGAGTTCGGGACAGCCGAACTTACCGAAAATCAGCGAATAATTACCGATAATATTAAGAATATTGACTACTACCGTCACCAACATCGGATATATGGCTTTATTGGCACTGCGCAATGAAGCGGAAAGAGTGAGAGAAATAGCCTGGAAAAAAGCGAATGCACCCACGATACGCATGTAATCCATACCGTCGGCCATCAGTTCCGGACCCAAGCCCATCCATTGCAGAATGGTGCGGGCCATTGTAAACAGAATAAGGCTGATTATTCCACCAACCAACAAATTGACAAGCAACGACACCCCCACTACCTGAACCACCTTCTTTTCAAGCCTTGCGCCGAGGTACTGCGAGCAAAGTACGGATGTTCCCAGGTTGATCACCTCAAACACCAAAAAGGTCAGCATAATAATCTGGTTGACAACTCCGACAGCGGCTACACTATTGTCAGAGTGACGGCTCAACATAATGGTGTCCACCGCTCCCAGCATCATAATCAGTAATGTCTCAATAAAAATAGGAGCAGCCAGTTTTGCCAGACGTCTCTTTATGCTTTCCTGTTGAATTCTGTGTGTCATTTTACCTTATCCGTTTCGGGCTGCAAAGGTATCTAAAAACACTGAAAAGACGGATTGACATATATCAAGAATATATCAATCCGCCTGCAATTATCTATATAAAAGTTTAGGTTATCTCACTCCGGTAAAGTCAACATAATTATCGTGTCCATCCAGGTATCCGCTCAGCACATTCCCCCGAATCCAGACATCGTCGAGATAAGAGACATCACCGGGACCATATACCATCCGAAGGGAGTATTGCGAACGGTCCTCCCAATTCCAGGTAAAGGAGTACACCGATTCGGAATAACGTCCGTTGGGATATTCCACCCGGATATAATCTTCTCCATGACGATCGAGATAAAAATTCAGTTCCTGATAGCAATAGTTCCCGTCGGCATCATAAAACGTATCTGCCCAGGGACGACTGCAAAGATCAAGGGATTTATTATAGTACGAACCACCGATATTGTCATCATCATAAAAGTCATCTATCTCAATCTCACAAGAAGTAAGATTTATCATTGCCACTGCCAGCAGAAACAATTTTAAGTATTTAAAAGTTAAAGTCTTCATATCGTATAGTTTTTAGTTATATCAGTTTGATGTGAACAAAAGTAGGGAAAGAAATGATTTGCATGAAAAGAAAAAACCTACATCTGCAGAGGGAATCGCCTAAATAAAAGAGGGAAACAGGACAAAGAAGGCAGAAAGCTCTAAAAAGGACATATCAAATGTTAACAAGAAAAACAGATTTACTAAATAACGTTACAAAATCACGATTTATACCCGGATAATTTGCCGATATTCTCCAAATCCGTATATTTGCAATGTGTTTTTCATAGTATTAGATTTAAGGTTAACAAAGATTGGTTGCTCGTGAGAGTAGCCTTTTTTTATGCCCTTTCCTCCGGATCAGCTTCAGACTATCCTGACCACCCTCCCCCTCCTTCTGTACACTACTGTTTCATAAGAATTTAAGAACATCTTCCTGCTAAAAGGTGCTTGTAGAAAGAAATCCCCATTTATACTTCTCCGAATGACGACAACGGGTATGGATGGAAAAGCGACTGTCATCTTACATAATTATGAAGATAAAAAGTATCCGGCCGTATTGCATGGTAACAGGCTGTGGTTACGGCCTTATGAAGCCATTGCCTGGAAGCTTACTTAGTGTAAATCTACTCTTGACGCCTCCCCTTGTTGTATTACAGGATTTCGTCAGGAACGGACCGTCAATTTATTCATGATCCTTGGGAACTGAACCGCAAAGATGACCGTACAACAAATGGCTGCCGCAGCATCCGATATTGCTTCGGCAACATATACCCCCATCACTCCCATCAGGTGTGGAAGCATAAGGGCCAGGGGAATCAACAGGATCACCTTACGAAGTAATGCAATAAAGATAGAAACCTTGGCCTGCCCCAATGCGACAAACATATTCTGACAAGCACGCTGCAACCCGAAAATAGTCATCCCCGCCAAAAAGACAGGCATCACCTGTACTACGGTTTCTATCAACTTTTCGTCAGAAGTAAAGGCCGAAGCAATCACAGAGGGAAACAAAATCATCAGCAGGATCAAAACGAGATTGAACAGAAACATAAAGGTCATCACTATTTTGAAGCATTCCTTCACTCTTTCTCGGTTTCCATGACCATAATTATAACTTACGATGGGTACGAATCCCAATGCGAAGCCGGCAAGGGGAACACTGACAAAAAGCATGGCACTCTGCATGATTGTCAATGCACTCACATAGATATCACCGAATGTCTTCAATGAACCGTTCAGCACAAATCCTACCAAGCTTTCGGTACTTGCCATAATAAACGGTGAGGCTCCCAACGCCAATATAGCTCCAACAACCTTCCGGTCCAACCTCATATAACGAGGCTCGAGCCGCAAAGAAGCACGCCGGGATGTCAGAAAGAACAATACCCAGCCAGCACTGCAAGCCTGTGAAATAATAGTGGCAAGCGCAGCTCCTTTCACTCCCCAATCAAAGACAAAAATAAACAGAGGATCGAGCAAGATATTAAGCAACGCTCCAATAACAATCGACAGCATAGCGATGCCGGGACGTCCCTGTGTATTAATAAAAGTATTCAACCCGACAGAGACTTCGACAAAAAGGGTACCGATAAGATAAATCGAAAGATAAGCCGTTGCGTACCCGAGCGTCTGTTCCGAAGCACCGGTAAACAAAAGAATCGGTTCCATAAACAGATAAGATAAGCCGGACGTCAGAAGTGTAAAAAACAGCAGTAACACGAAGCCATTACCCAATATTTTTCCGGCATGGGTACGGTTGCCCTGCCCTAACGCTATGGCTGCAAGAGGCGCACCTCCCCCGGCCACAATAGCCGAAAAAGCTGAAATCAAAATAATCAGAGAACCTGCCACCCCGATACCTGCAAGTGCTTGAGTACCGATTCCCGGGATATGCCCGATATAGATGCGGTCCACAATATTATAGAGCAAATTTACGATTTGTGCAATTACCGCAGGAAGTGCCATCCTGAACACAAGTGGCAACATACGGTCCGTACCAAGCCTCTCTTCATATTTATCATTCATAACCAAGATGCAATAAAAAAGCCTTTTACGCTACCGTAAAAGGCTGATTATCATATAGTAGTGGGTACGAGAATCGAACTCGTATTACATGCGTGAGAGGCATAAAAATATGCCATACTACAATCTAATAATCAGCAGTTTATAAATCAGTTTAATTTTGTTTGCACTAAATTTGCACTATTCATCCTATTCCCCCACTCTTTCGCTTTCGGTTAGCGCTACCTTTTTGAACCCTTTCCGGCATAATAATAAAAGCAATATTATGACCGATGAAGCACTAAGAAAATTTTGTTTAGAGCAAGCTGTTTTAATTTCAATCAATAAGAAACCGCTAAACGAATTTGGACGTATATCTGAATCAATTTCATTATTTGATTTGTCTAATATGATTTTTCAATACATCAAATCGGGCGCAAAACCGATAGCGAAAATTAGCTTCCCTATTGGGGATATCGACTAATTTATTTTTCATATTGGGATGGATAATAATTGTGATATTTATTCTATTAATATTTTATCTAAATTTATATCATATTCTTTTAAAAGCTTGTTATATACCTTATCTAATAAAGGAGCCTCCATTATTTTTTTTAATTTATCTCCTGTGATATTTATAAAGCTTCCATTCATGTATTGAATATTTATGGAAACAGGGATGAACTTGTCTATTGTATGGTTATACCAAGTGTTTTCCCAAGTATATCCTGCTACTTCGCCTTCTTCTATAGGGCCTACTCCCTTTCTTGTTGTTTGCGAATAGCGTCCAATAGAGCAATAGCATTTGTCTTTTACCGCATTAATGGGATATCCTGTAACGGATATATATTTAATAGTTTTTGGAGATATATTCTTTAATCTAAAAAACAAACTTGTACCCCCAGCGCTATTAGGGGTATCTGTATACAAATATTCTACCTCAATTGGCATTCCTGCTTTTACGAGGGCTTTTTTCTCTTCTGAATACATCTTTATTATAGCAAATGCTCGCGCTCTCTTTTCTTTCTCTATGCTGTCTCTTTTTTCTTGTGCTATACGATCTTTGATTTTATTAATATTGGCTATTGAATCAGTTAACTTCTTTTGCTTCATAGACTCTTTCTCCTGTTGTTCCTTTTGGATAGAGTCTCTTCTGTTTGCAGAATCTACTTCTATTTGTTCTAATCGAGCAACTCCATCGGGATTGATATTATTTTTGTGCAAATAATATTGCTCGCACTCAAATGAAACAATGTAAAAATTCGGAGGATTATTAGATTTTCGCAATAATATAATTGGTTTTCCATTATCTACCTTTTTCTTTTTATTGAATCCGTTTTTATTATATTCTTGAAATAAAAAGCATCTTTCTTTTGTAGTTGTAGCTACTTGGCATAAGGCAGGAAGCGCAAAACATACAATTGATATGAACAATAGCATTTTTTTCATATTGTTTAGTTATCGGTTATTTACAAAATATTCTTAATTGATAATATGTTTTCTACAATAAAAAGATGAATAATTTCTCGCTTTGGCAAATCTATATCATCATAGTCTGGATTCTCGCTACGAAGCAGGATTAAAGTATCAGAATCTTTGGGATGTCTACGCACTCTCTTTATAAATCTATATTCGTTCGTTATGATTAAATATACTTGACCGTAGTTGAAGTAATCCCAACTTTCAATTTTTCTAATTACCACCCTATCACCCGAAGCGATTAAAGGCAACATGCTGTCGCCTGTGGCGAATATTATTTTTGAATCTGGGTTGATTTCCGGCGCATCTATACTACCTATCACTTTTTCGTCTGTAAATTCTATATCCCTGCCATTTAAGCCGCATGTAGCGTCTATGTCGTATATTAATGCCCCTTTTCTTTGGTTTGCCACGATGGAAGAATCAGGAATTTCAATTGTTTTGCTTTTCCTTTCTTCGCTTATAAGCATCTCACCTACGCCTGTTTTTAACCAAGCCGCATTTAAAACAGGGTATTTCTCTGATATTTTATCTATCGTACTCGATCTCGTACCTTCTCCCATTTTGTGTACGGCTCCGTTTGATAATCCTACCGAACGTTCGAAAACAGCTATATCTAAGCCTGTGTATCCGATAAATTGCAATAAGCGGTCTTTCAATCCCATGGCGTCAATGTGTTAAATAGATATAATATCAGAGATTAATAAAACAATCTCTGATATTATATCAGATTTATATCTATCTTTGTCGCATCAAAGTTAATCAATCAATCAAGAAATAACAAATTAAATAGATAGAATTATGAAAGCAATCATTGACTACAAAAAAGTAAATAGCGAATTAACCGGTGCAATCATGGTAAATGAATACAATGGTAATCTTAGCTACATCGCAGTAACAGCATCTTCAAGTAAAACATTTAAATCGATGAAGGGTGCTGAAAAATACATGGCCAAATTCAATTACGCAAAACAGTAAAAATAAATAATAAGTAAAACAATGGAAACATCAACACCAATTAAGCCAACTCTTCTTGAAATGGAGATCGGAGCAAAAGTAGCCTTCCCTAAAGATCGAAGAAAGTCAGTAAGAACTACGGCCTCAGACATTAAAACGGATGAAGGCAAAGTATTTACGACTTGGATTGAAGACGATAAACTATTTGTGAAACGTAATAAATAAAATAGTCATGGCAAGAAAAATAACAGGAAAAGTAGAGACGGTTGCCAAGAAATGGCTTAGCAAGACTGAGGCAATGGCATATCTCGGAGTATCAGAAGATTATTTAATGACACTTAGAAATGCGGCCGAAATATCATTTTCACAACGAGAGAGAATGATATGGTATGACTTAGCGAGTATAGAACGATTTTTAACAAGAAACAAAGTAGTATAATGTTAACTCCTAAACAGTCCCCTTTCGCCCTAATCGGCATGTTTCTCGCCTGTTTGCTTGCAGAAGGCGAACCGGAACCGGGTAAATTAATCATCGCACTTCTGGCCGTAATTGTAACGGTACTGTATGTGATAGTATGTAACGAAGTAAATCAACGGAGAAATGAAAAGAGAAAATCTGAATTGTATCGGTAATTGCCGCCTTTGTTCCGTTCTGGGCGAATGTCCGGCCGATCATGTTCATTGCGAAGATTGCGGAACCGAAATAGAAACGGGCGAAGGTATTGAGGTCGAAGTCGAAGCGGTGCAGAACGGCCGACACGGTACGAAAATGATAACGGTATGTCCGAGCTGCTTCGCGGAGTACTATCAGGGAGATGAAACGATAGAGTTTGAATAAAAACAATACAGAAATGAGCAAAATGCATAGAAAAGATAAAGCAGACTTAAATGTCTGCTTTATATGTAGTTTATTAAGAATAATCAAGACGGGATTCGAACCCGTGACCTTCTCCTTAGCAGGGAGCTGCTCTATCCACTGAGCTACAAGGAAATAATACTCAGTAATTAGCTGAGTCAAGGCAACTTGCGTTACCGTTGTTACAGGGCTTTTGATAACCCCTTTCACATAACAACGTTGCAAAATTACAAATAAAATTGAATATACAATGAAAATAATAGTAAGTTTTTCCGGTGGTAAAGATTCACAAGCCTGCCTGATCCAAGCTGCCAAGCAATACAGCGTCGATAAGTTAGAAGCTGTATTTTGTGATACCGGATGGGAACATCCTGATACCTATCAGCATATCAATGAAATATGTCAACAACTTGATGTAAGATTGGTGGTTTTAAGAAGTCAGAAATATACTGACTTTGTGGATATGTCTATCAAACGTTCCCGGTTCCCGTCATCCCAAAGAAGATTTTGTACCTCTGAATTGAAAATAAAGCCGATGATTGATTACATTCTCTCACTTACAGAATCTTGTTTGATAATTCAAGGGATTCGTGCTAAAGAAAGCGAAGAACGCGCCAAATTGCCCTATGAATGCAATTATTTTGGTGAGTATTACGAGCGCATTAAAAAGAATCGCAAAGGAAAGATTGTTGAAGTTTGGAAGCAAGATTATCGTAGGAAAGATGTACTTAAATGGTGCGAACGTTATGATGCCAGTGTTTCCCGTCCGATTTTCCAATGGTCAGCACAAGAAGTAATAAACCATATTCTTTCTGCCGGACAAAAGCCAAATCCGTTGTATTCTCGTGGCTTCTCTCGTGTTGGTTGTTATCCTTGTGTCATGTGCCGAAAGCAAGAAGTTAAGCTTATTTCACAAGAAAAGTTCGGGCGAAGTCGCTTGATAGATGCCGAACAAAGGATGAAAAAGGAAACCCCGAAAGGTTCGTCTTTCTTCTCACCTGGTTACATTCCCAATCGCTTCTGTAAAAATGGGGTTTATCCGACAGTAAATGAAGTTTTCGGGTATGTGAATCGAAATGATGTCGGTATGGATGATATGTTTGAGCCGGAAGGCGGATATAGTTGTATGAGCCTTTATCACGGACTTTGCGAGTAGAAGTTTAATTCAATACAATTTAGAAATAAATCAATTATGACACACTGGAAAACCCAATTTAATTACCCATATCTGGGCGCTCACAGCCTTCCAGAAGGCAAAGATTTAATCCTTACTATCCGAGAAATGAAACGCGAAGAAGTGACCGGGGAAAACGGTAAGAAAGATATGTGCTTAATCGCATATTTTCACGAGAATGTCAAACCGATGGTAGTTAACAAAACCAACTGTAAAACATTGGAGAAACTGTTTAAAACGCCAGATATTGAGCAATGGATCAATAAGGCTATGCAAGTCGGCTCCGCTCGTGTAAATGTAAAAGGAGAAATGGTAGATGCACTTCGTATCAGACCATTTGCGCCGAAGCTGGATGATACCAGATCAACCGTTGAAACTGGTTCCGCAATCTGGAACAACATTATAGACGGTTTAAAAGGCGGCTATACAGTAAATCAGGTCATCGCTAAGTACAAACTAACCAAAGAACAAATAAAAGAATTACAGAAACATGAAATCCGCTGAACAAAAAGAATTTGAATGGAAAGAAAAACGGCGTGGTCTGATTACAGCCTCCGTTCTTCCTGATCTGATGAAAGCCGGCAAAGGTACGCCATTTGGCAAAGCCGCTTTAGATGTGATGTTTGCTGTTCGCTATGAACGCCGAACCGGAGTACCCCGAGAAAACGGCACAGCAAAGGCCTTCGATTGGGGGCACGAAAATGAACCGCTCGCCGTGGAATGGCTACGTACGCAGCTATTAAATGAAATCAAGTCCTGTACTACCGATTTTGAGGACATCGTATTTAACGAGCCGTTTGAAGGCTTTGGCGATTCGCCGGATGCCTATGTATATGGCTTTGATGGAAAAGTATCGGCACTGGTTGAAATTAAGTGCCCGATGTCACAAGGAAAGATCGAGTCACTACAACTGCTACAGGAAATTAACGACAAAGATGAATACTATTGGCAGTTTCTCGGGCATTTTCTCGGTCGCCCGGATGTAGATACCCTGTATTATGTCATCTATGATGGCTATGTAAATGACGGGCGACTACTTGAAATGCACCGGAGTGATCACACTGAAAACATACAGAAGTTGTATGACCGGGTACGACTGGCAAATGAAATGATAGACGAATCATTACGGAGTGGCCGGGATTTTCTGGAATGTATCGACAAGGCTAAGGAAGTTTTAGCGATAAAGGTTGAAATTGAAACATTAAAACCGAAAGCAAAAGGCAATGTCCCGGTACAAAATCAAATAACAAGGCTAAAAAAGCAATTAAAGAAATTGAAATTAGCAAGTACTGTCACAACACATTAACATAACATTTTAAAATATACAATTATGATGCACACTTGGTTTTTATGCAAAATCCGTTACGAGAAAATAGACTCAGACGGAGTTAACAAAAAAGTTACTGAACCCTATTTAGTCGATGCACTCAGCTTCACCGAAGCGGAAGCACGTATTATCGAAGAAACGACACCGTTTATCACTGGCGAATTTACCGTTACCGATATAAAACGTGCCAATTATAGCGAACTCTTTCCATCTGATGAAGAAGCGGCCGATAAATGGTATGCCGGACGACTTGCTTTCGTTGTGCTGGATGAAAAGACCGCAAAGGAGAAACGAACCTATACGAATGTACTTGTACAGGCCGCCGATCTCCGCGATGCTATGAAGAAAGTAGATGAAGGTATGAAAAATACCATGGCGGAATATCAATCTATTGCATTGAAAGAAACTGCAATTATGGATGTCTACCCATATCGTTCAAAAGATAAGTAACAACAAACCGGGTGAAAGTCCCGGTTAACGGAGCGTAGCTTAAAGGATAGAGCAGCGGCGCGCGCAGTAAAGACAGCAGTATAGGCGGTTCGATTCCGCCTCGCTCCACTACTAACAAATATTATCAAGATGGCAAAATACAACAATACCAAGTACAAAGGATACGACTCTATTCGCGAGTATAGACGGGCGCAAGAACTGAAACTGCTCGAGAAAAAGGGGATTATCTCTGGTCTGCAGGAACAGTGTAAATACGAGCTTATTCCGGCGCAATACGAGTATTATGAAGTGAAGGGAATCCGGAAGATGCTGCAGAAAAGAAAGCTATTGGAGAAGTCCCTGTCCTACTATGCCGACTTCGTTTATTATCGTGATGGCGAATTAGTGGTGGAAGATGCGAAAGGGATGAAAACGAAAGAGTATATAATCAAAAGAAAACTGATGCTTAGCATACATGGTATCAGAATAAAGGAGGTTTAATCATGGCAAAGAAAATCATTCAATCACAAAGTAAACCGGACTGCCGGAGGTGTAAGTATGGAGGTGAAGAAAAGAATTATATGTGTTACTGCTCCGCTCTGAGTGTCTTTAGATCGGTAGGCGTAAGGCCGTGCAGTTATTATGTTTCTCGATAATATGGATGGATATACGTTAATGGAACAAATGCGAAGAGCACGCAGACGCAACAGGCTTACCGCTACCGAACAAGCACTATTTTATGAATTAGTTGCAGTTTGTAATAGCGAGGGTTGGGAGGACGTTTTCAGTTGCTCAAACATTGAACTATGCTGTTCCCTCAATATCGACGAGAAAACTTTAGTTCGGGCACGGTTATCTCTAATTAATGCAGGACTGGTTTATTATAAATCGGGTAAAAGCAGAAGAGTAGTCGGTTTATATTCTTTCTCTAAAAAGTTCAAAGATGAATCGCCAAAGAAAAAGCCGACTACCGGAAAAAATACGGTAGATGTGCCAACCGAAAAGCCAACCGAAAAGAAAGGAGATACGCCAGCCGATGCGCCAACCAATATGGGAGCCAATCAGCCAGCCGATGCGCCAGACTATATTAAAACTAAAACAGAAACTAAACTAAAAGAACTCTCTCTATCTCTCGACGAGCTTTCTTTTATCTCTTTTGAGTTTTTAGATGTCTTTCTGTTGTGGCTGGAATACAAAAAAGAACGAAGAGAAAAATATAAATCCGATCGGTCTGTTAAGGCATGCTATGACAAATTAGTCAGACTAAGCGGAAATGATGCGAATGTAGCAAATGAAATCGTTAATCAGTCTATCGCCAACAACTGGGCAGGGCTTTTTGAACTTAAAAATAATTGTAGAAATGGAAACAAGGAGCAAACAAATGATGTCGATCAAACAACTATTATCATTCGGAAGGCCGACATCTGACCCTGTGCCCGCAAAGGATCGGGCAGAATGGTTTAAAGAGTGTTGCCGTTTTGTATGCAGCAATTTTCAAATAGACAAATCAAACCGAAATGTGATGAATCAAATATTTCTGTACATGGAAAAGGACAGGTCGAAACTGGACCCGGAAAAAGGTATTTTGCTTTGTGGCCCGGTCGGAACCGGAAAATCTACCATTATGCAGATAATGAACCGATACAGATACTTTGTAAGCGGACAGGATAAAGGCGGTTATCCGATGGGAGGTTTCCGTATTGATTCTGCTTCATTCATTGCAAATAGCTTTTCTATGCGAGGCAAGGATGCACTGGAATTGTACACGTACAACAATGGCAGTCCGCGCATGATGTGCTTCGATGAATTAGGGCGTGAATCCATTCCGGCAAAATACTTCGGTACAGAGTTGAATGTAATGCAATATATCTTTCAGTGCCGATACGAGCTCAGGAGAGAAGCCTTAACGCATGCAACAACAAATCTATCAATAAAAGATTTGCAACTTAAATACGGCGCTTATATCGCTGATAGAATTAATGAAATGTTTAATGTGATCGAATTAGGAGGCAGCAGCAGACGATGACACCGATAAAAAGAAATAAGAATCCAGCAGGTGACTTTAAAAAGTCAGTAGTTCGCATAGACCTCGATGACTGGAAGCGACTCGACGCTATCAAAACTAAATACAAATTCAAAAGTATCTACGAAATCATGCAATATCTGGTAGGTGCATTTCTGAGAGTCGCCGATCCGGAACACGAAGAAAATGACGATCCCATACCGGACGAAATTACGGAAATGTTCAGCGACTTTGCGCAGGCTGAGAGGCAGTTCAACTACTCAAAGCCGAAACGGGCATTGCCGCAACACGTGAAAGACGAGAAGAACGGACAACTACGATTTAAATTTTAAATAATGATTAAGAAACCAATCAACGCAAATTATTTGCAAGACGTTCCGGAACATCATAAGCCCGTGAACGAACAGAACCGGAAGTATATCGACCGATTCGTTACAGAGAATTACGAACGCTTAAACAGCAAGTTTAAAACAGACGAAAAGATCAATCCAAGCGGATTCGGGGCACTCGACAAGCTGAACGAGACACTTCTAAGGCTTTATACTGATCCGGATTTATGCTTTACGAACTGGCCGGATGCAGAACGGTATATGTCGAGCAAGTTCACTGAAAAAGAACTACGCATCCCAGTTCGGAAACCAAAGAGAGGGGATGAAGTGGAGAATTAATTTAAAACAGTAAGAAAGGAATCAAATATGAAAGTAGGAGAATATTCATATTCTATACATGGACGAAATTACAGAATATGCGTCTGTGATTATTCAGATGGGAAAATACAAACATCAAGTCCCGTTCGTAACGAACCGCTTTACATCGACCGAGAAGAAGCCCGGAAACGTGTATACGAGTTGAACGGCTGGAAGTATAAACCTAAAATGACAAAGCATGAATAAAGCAGAACATTACATTCAACAGACCACAACGGAACGAGTTCGTTCGCGTGGCCTGATTCGAACAGTCGCAACAGAGGCTATTCGAATACAGCGAGAAGAAACGACAGCAAATGCAGTCACAGTATTTAAACAGATGTGCCCGTCAAGAGTAAGCAAGGGTTGCGCGAATGTGACTCACAAGAAAGAAACTCAGTCAACCCGATGCGATGGGAATTGTAAACGCATCAAGTATTTACTTGCTGGTATGAATAAGCTGGAATGAAGTATTTAATTAAACGGATTCAATGCGTATCGGGCGAAGTAATCGATACGCATTATGTGAACATTGAAACAAATAATATTGAAGCTACCAGAAAGGAACTGCACGAATGCTATCAATGCGATAGGATATTATTTAGTTATGAACAAATAAATAAAACACAATGAGCAGAAACCCGCATTACATTAAGATGATCAACTCGCAGCGCTGGAAGAATCTACGTTGCGATAAGCTTAGAACTAATCCGGTTTGCGAAGTATGCGAGGCAAACGGACTGAGTACACTTGCAACCGAAGTACACCACAAAACCCCGGTTGAATCCGTTCCGCATGAACTCGGGATGAAACACCTTATGTTTGACCGAACGAACTTACAGAGCCTTTGCCATGCGTGCCACTCTGAGATACATAGACGCGCGTTTAGCCATTCGAAAGAAGCAATTCAGGCAAACAACAGACGGGCAACAGAGCGTTTTGCGGATAAGTTTCTTTAATTAGATGGGCAGTCACAAAACAATAAACTGCATCTACAAAATTATCCGTGTGATCTAAATAATATTATTGTGAAAGATTATAGTGTTTCATACATTTGCTGTTGTGAGCTTACAAAACAAATATAGGCGAATCCCGAAAAGCCTTAGATAGAGTAGGAAAATAAAAGAAACAATATGGCAGAAAATCAAAAAAAAATAGCTGATTGGTTGCTGCAAGAATCAAAACAACCAAGATACACTTATAAATGGAGTAGTAATTTAAATAACAATTCTCTTTATTATTGGGCTACGGATACTAATGCCCCTAATATATTAACGACGCAAACTCTAACATTAGCATGCTTTGAACTTCCTCTTTGTGCTGCTGCAATTATGGGTATATTTAGCAAAGAAAATATAAAAGACATTTACAATCGCAAATTTAAAGAAAATAAGAGTTGGCATAATATTTTAAATGGCAATAAAATATTTTCTCCTTCTCAATTTAATTGGCAAAATGAGACTTTTGAAATTCCATATGGTAGCATTGTCTCTTTTAATGAGGATGAACATATTGCCATAGCGGTAGGAAGAGATGATTTGTCAAAAGAAAACAAGATTGTTAATCTATGGGGGGAAGAAAAGAAAGGCACTTCTTATATGGGCGTTGATTCAATTAAAACAATAGCTTTCTTGTTATCTAATAATGGTAAGAGAAATGTCGTCGTACGTTATTCTGATACAATTTGGTAATCAAATTAATTAATAGTACTCTCTTTCTCGCCTTCCTCTATTTTAGAGGGGGGCGTTTTTTTTTGAGGGCGACAGACCGCTCAAACCCACTCCCACCAGTTTTTACACGCGCGGAGAATTTTCAAAACGAGGGGGTATCCGTTGGGGGTGACATTTTCCGTTACAATCTACGAGCTACCAAATACTTACTTAAAAAACATACGTGTAAAAAGCGCGTAAAAACATGGCAACTTTAGACGACATAACAGAAAAAATCCGTTCCGCAATGGAAGCACAAGGCACATACACCCCTGAACTTGATTTGTGTATAGAGCTTTGTGCCGGGTCTTATATGGCGTTCCGGATTGCTCTATCTGACATCTCAAAAAAACGGATGAAATCTTTCACTAAAGAGATAACCCGCGAGAATAATGAAAAGCTGGTTGCACATCCGGCTTTTAAAACTCTGTTTGATGCGCTTGAAGCCACTCGCAAACAGTTACGCGAACTTGGTTTGACATTGCAGACCCTTGCATCAGGTGAAGCCGACGAAGTAACCGAATTAATTGACGAAGTAAACAAGGCGGATGACTATGAATAAGGAGGAACTTATACAGCTAAAGACTGCTACCGTTGACGCATTGCGCTCCGTTGATATAAACTCTTATCAGTTAGATAAAGCGGATATCCGGTTAAACACTTATATAGCCGGATGTATAGGCAACCCGGAGGCGCATAACCTTTACGAGTTACTTGCGATCCGTCGTTTCTTTTATCTGCTGGATAAATACGACTTTAGACCTGGTAAAGTCCGCCGCTTTATTGTGTTTTACGAAAAGTTGAAGTTTTCCGGCACTAAGGGCCTGACGCGATATAAGCTAACTCCGGTTCAGGTATTTCAATTTACGAACATACTCGGTTTTTATAGACCAGGGACAAATAAACGCCTGATTCGTGACGCTCTGCTATTTGTCCCTCGTAAATTCAGCAAAACGACAAGTATCGCAAGTTTGGCAGTATTCGACTTGTTGTTTGGTGATGCTAATGCACAAGCATACGTTGCCGCCAATTCCTACAATCAGGCTAAGATATGTTTTGATGAAATCCGCAACATCCTGAAAGCGTTAGACCGGAAGTTGCGACATTTTAAGATTAACAGAGAGATCATAAATAACAAAATAAAGGGCAAAACCTCTTTCGCCCGGTGTTTGGCGTCCAGTCCCGACAAACTGGACGGGCTTAATGCAAGCACGGTGATAGTAGACGAATATTCGCAAGCCGATAGCGCCGCTTTGAAGAACGTTTTAACTTCTTCAATGGGTGCACGGCTCAACCCTTTGACCATCGTAATAACAACCGCCTCAGACAAGCATACAACCCCGTTCACTGAAATGCTTTCAATATATAAAGCCATTCTACGCGGTGAGGCTGAGAACGATTCTATTTTCGCCCACATCTTTGAGCCCGACATAGACGATGAAGAAGGTGATCCGGCAACGTGGTATAAAGTACAACCCCACATGGGGATCACGGTTTACGAGGACTTTTACAAGGACGCTTATCAAAAGGCGCTATATAGCGCACCTGACGCATTAGAGTTTCGCACAAAGCTCCTTAACATCTTTGCGGTCAATTCTGAAACGAAATGGATTGAGGCAAGGGAGATCGAGGAACGGTATAAGGCTATCCCTGTGGATAAGATCACAAGTCACCCGCCTACGATGGTAGGAGTTGATTTATCGGTACGTGATGACTTTTCAACTGTAACGTATAATATCTATTCCCCGGATACTAAGTCATTTCATTCCGTTACGGATTATTATTTTCCGGAAGGCGCTTTGCCCGGACACCCTAACCGGGAATTATATGAAGGATGGGTCAAGGCCGGATACTTGAAGTTATGCCCGGGTGAAGTGATTGACTACGAAATGATCGTGAATGATATTTTATCCCGGGCAAAGTACTTGAAAATTCTCGGAATTGGATATGACCCATATAAGTCGGCTGAGTTCGTAAATCTATTATCCGCATCTACAGGAGATGCGAGCGACTATATTCAGCCCGTAAAGCAAACGTACGGTTCGTTTACAAGTCCGATAGAATCCTTTGAACTTGCATTGCACCGCAATAGAATGACGTTTGATCCGAATCCTATTACTCCGTATTGTTTTGGCAATGCTGTACTCGATGAAGATCGAAACATGAATAAAAAACCGATTAAACGTACACATAATAGTAAAATCGACTCAACGATAACAAATCTAATGACATTTAATTTATTTAACAACTATACGCCATAATATGAAAATAGATTTTAATTTTAGCTTTAGCACAGGAATAAAGAGCAAAAGGTCTTTACCTGCAAACTCAGAGCAAGACTCCCATCGAAAGAGCTCCGATGGGGGATTTGAGATAGTTGGAGGAGCAGCCAGAGAACAGCCGGTTACTGTAAAAACGCCGGAACAGGCCATGCGCTTATCAACTGCATTCAGGTGTACCGACATTCTTTCCGGTACAATTGCATCGTTGCCTTTCAATATAAAGCGAAAGTACCCCGCAGGCAATTATGAAGTAGATGCAGAAAACGAACTCCATTATCTATTAACCAAGAAATCAAACAAAAGAACGAATAGTTACGATACTATGTGTAACGCAGTTATTCAAATGCTAAATCAAGGAAATGCGTATATTTTCATACGTAGGACTTTTGGAGATATTTCAGAGCTTATATTATGTTCCAACGGATCAGTTTTTTACGATAAAATAAGAAATGTATATACGATTTGCGACCCTATAAATTGCATTTATGGGGTTTATGCAGCAGATGATGTTATACATATAAAAAACAAAAGCCTTGACGGTGGTTATACAGGTGTCAGTGTAATAACTTATGCGGCTACTGGCTTTTCTGTTGCCGCAAGTGCTGATAATCAGAGTTTGCGAACTTTCCAGAATGGGACTCAGATAAAGGGCGTTGTTTCTGCTGTAAAAGGGACTTCTACTGGCCTTAACGGTCTTACGGATGACCAAACAGAAACGGTAAGCGATAGGCTGGACAAACAGTTTAGCAAAGGAGTGAATATCGTTTCCGTAAGTGGTGATATGCGTTTTCAACAACTTTCTATTAGTCCTGTTGATGCGCAACTGATGGAACAAAAAGAATTTTCCGTATTTGATATATGCCGTTTTTATGGGGTACATCCTGATAAGGTATTCGCTGGCCAGCCGCAAAATTACAAAGCTTCCGAGATGAGTCAGGTCGCTTTTCTTGCGGATACATTAGACCCTGTTCTGTGCCGGATCGAAGCGGAATTTAACTCAAAGCTTATTCCGCGTACCGTATCCGGTATTTATAAAATAGAATTTGATCGTAAAGCCCTGTACAAAACAGACATTGCCACTCAGACCGCTTGCATGGAGAAAGAAATACAATACGGCGTTTCAACGGTAAATGAATGGCGTGTACACCGTGAAGATAAAGCACCCGTAGTTGGTGGTGACACAGTATTTATGTCATGCAATGTCGCCCCTATTGATTCTCCCAAAATCCACGGCGGAGATGTCGAGCTACCAAAAACAGAGAAAGAAACATAAGATAAAACGATAATTGTAGCACAATGGAAATACGCAGTTTTACAGACTTGGGTACACCCAAAATCACCGAAGGGCGAAATATCGAAGGGTATGCGATAGTGTTTGATCAGGAAAGCAGGGTTATATATGACCCTGTAAAGAAACTGGCTTTTATTGAAATCATAGAGCGCGGTGCGGTTACTGACGAATTGATAAGAGCCTGTGATATAAAAGCTGTTTTAGAACATGATAAACGCAGGCTGTTAGCCCGTTCCCGTTATGGGGTAGGCTCGCTCTCGCTTGGTATTGATAATTACGGGCTTGGTTATAAATTTTCTTCTCCTAAGACAACTGACGGAGACTTTGCCGTAGAAATGATTGACAGGGGAGATATTTACGGTTCATCCTTTGCCTATTATGTTGATGACAGGGACAAAAGCAAGGTTACATACTCAAAACGGGACGGTATGATAATACGAACGGTTCATAAGATAGATTATATCTCCGATGTTTCTCCGGTATCTGATCCGGCATATTTTGGAACAGACGTAACCGTACGCAGCCTTAACGATATACCGGACTTACTCAAACGTGACAACAGTGATTATTTAATAGAATTAGAAACATTAAAAAAATTAATTTGACATGACAAAATTAGAAGAAATTGCTTTGATTAAAGAACAGATGCGCAATCTTGTATCAACCGCAAAAGAAGAAAAACGCAGCCTTACAGAGGGCGAACAAGAAAAGTTTAATGATCTTCTTTCAAGAAAGAATCAATTGACTATTGATGAAGCGCTCCGTAATTTAGAGCGTGAAAAAACAGTTGGCCTCCCGGAAGATAAAAGAGCCTTGTTTGCGAAAGCGCTTTATGATGTTTGTAATCACCGATCTTTGTCGGATTATGGGAAATTTGCCGATGCGAAAGGTATCACCTTCTCAACACGCGCCGAAAGTGCTCCGGTCATTACCGATACCGCTGCTGCCGCCTCTATGATTCCGACTACAATTGGAGACATCATCGAACCCCTTGAAAAGGGGTTAATAGTTAATAAGCTGGGGATTAAAATGCAATACGGCTTAATTGGTGAATTGATGTTCCCCACCTTGGCAGCTGTTGAAGCGACGATTGAAGGGGAAAATACAAAATTAAATCCAACAAAACTCGAGATCGGTAATTTAAAGGCTAAACCGTGGCGCGTTGGGCTTTCAATTCCTTTGTCAAACAGTTCTATCGACCAAACAAACGACCGTCTTTTTGATGTAACTGTTAAGCAGTTATCTTTGTCCGTCGCTCGCCTTCTTAATAAAGTAATGTTCTCCAGTACTAAAGTGGGTGAAGCCTCTAAAGGAGTTTTTGTCAAAGACGCTCCTAATGTTGAGTATGAAACAGCATTAACTTTTGAGGATGTAGTTGCGCTCGAAACCGATGTGATGGATACTGGTGTTGATGTTTCAGACGGAACAGCCGCATACATTTGCAGTCCGAAAGTTTACGGCAAACTGAAAACGACACGTATCGAAGCGGGTTCCCCTGAAATGATTTTAAAAGACGGTATGATGAACGGCTATCCGGTTCTTATGACTAACTATATGGGTGCTGGCGAACTTGGATTCGGAGTGTTCTCAAATGTAGGTATCGGACAATGGGGAAAAATCCGCCTTGTAGTAGATGATACCTCAATGGCGGACACAGACGAAACAAAATTCACCCTTAATTCTAAGTATGATATTGTTGTAGCCCGTCCAGAAGCCTTTGCCATAGCAAAGAAAAAAACGGCAACGCCCGCTAAGGCATAACGACAAAACTAAGTATTAATCAAAGGCTGGGGCTTCGGCCTCGGCCTTCTTCATTTTTAAAAGATGAAAGAATACGTAACACTTGAAGAGTTAAAGCAACATCTTAATGTTGATTTCGACAATGACGACACTTATATACAAGGGTTGATCATTCCGGTACAACTCAGTATTGAGGCTTATCTTAATGCCCCGATTGAATCGTTCGTTAAAGACGACCGGATAGACCCGCGAATCTGGCACGCCATCCGCATTATAGCTGCAAACTATTATGCGAACCGTGAAGATATAACTTTCGCATCGCCTAATATCATTCCGGGTCATATTGCCTTCTTACTTCAACCCTTAAAACGATATACATAATGCAGGCGGGACTATTGACAGACATTATAAGTTTTCTACATTCTCAGACGATTCGTGATGCTTTGGGCGGTACGTCTGAGAGATGGACGGAAGCTTTCAAAAAGCGTGCGTGTGTCCGGTATAAATCCGGTGCGCGCAAAGAGATAAACGGCGAGGTGCTCAACACTCACACCGTCACGATCATGGTACGTTACAGCAGAGATATAAGCGAAAAAATGCGCATTGTCTACGAGGGACGTAAATACAAAATAGCCTTCATCCATCCGGATAGAAAGGCACAGTCTATAACCATCGAAGCAGAATTAATCAATGAGTAATATCGTACAAGCATCTTACCGGGTTGAGGTTGACGCCTCTAAGGTTAATGCGTTACTGGCCGCACTGAATGACAAGGAGGCGAAGAAGGCAATTAAATCTGGCATAAGAAAAGCGGCGCTTATTATCAGGAAACAGGCGCAAACTAATTTGGTAAGCGCTATTCCGGCGACTAATACTCCGGGGCATCGAAAAGACGGGCAGCGTTTCAAACCGCTTAAAAACGAGATTAGCTTATCTGTCTACAGAAACGCTTCTGGCGCTTGCGTGAACATCATGAATCACGGGAAAAAAGGCTCTCGCGCTTTCCTTTTGCGAATTTTTGAAAATGGTACGGTTGAAAGGAAATTGGAAGGTAGGAAACGAGCTACCAATAAAGGCGCAAAGCGAGGTATTATAAAGCCTACCTATTTTTTTAAGAATGCAGTAGACTCTAAAAAAAGTGAGGCTGAGAACTCACTGGAAAGAAACATTTTGGATTCAATACAAAAAGTAATAGATAAAAAGAAATGAGCTTATCAATCAGCAAACATACATTCTCAAAACTCAGTGAGTCGGAAAGTTTAACGCAACTTGTCGGAGATAGGATTTATCCTATTTCTACTAAAAACGCTACTTCTTTCCCGTTCGTTTTGTATAAGCGTAGTGCACTTACTCCGGCTTATACAAAGGATAGATACGCCAGTGGGGATAGTGTCACTATTGAGGTTATTGCCGCCAGCGATAACTATTCAAATTCAGTCGAGGTTATTGAGGCGGCACGCAAAGCGCTTGAAGGGAAGCGGGGTAAATACGACGATTTCAAAGTAACGGGTGCTAAACTTATCGCCGCCGATGAAGATTTCATTGAAGAAACTTTCATCCAGCGACTTACATTTGAAATTGAGACAGATTCAGTAGAGTAACTAACATTTAAATATTGAAAACAATGAAAGCAAATGCAGTATTAGGAAAAGATTTCATGCTATTTGTCGGCGGAAAGGCGCTGGCGTTGGCTACATCCTGTAAATTGTCAATCTCGGCCGAAACGATTGACACACAAAGTAAAGATTCCGGCATTTGGACAGAAAAAGACATAAAAAAATTGTCTTGGAACGGTTCAAGTGAAAACCTATTCAGTGCAGACGATAAAGTAAACGGATATGATGTTCTTTTGGACTTAATGTTAAAACGCAAGCCTATCGAAGCAAAATTCGGTATTCCGGCAAACGCAGATTCAGATGAAGTTCCCTCTTCCGGTTGGACTCTTCCGGCCGCATCTTACTCCGGTAATGTCTTAATTACAAATCTAGAATTAAATGCACCTGATGGTGATAAAGCAACTTTCTCCGCCACATTCGAAGGTACCGGAAAGCTTAACCCCAGAGCGTCCGGAGATGGAGGCATAGTAGATGATCCGACCGCGTAAACGATGAAAAGAGCGGGAAACCCGCCTTTTCTTTTTCTAACTCAAAAAACTTATCATAATGAAAACGATCACTATCAAAAAAAAGAAGTACATTTTAAAGTATACATTGCGCGCCTTCTTTATCTTCGAAAATCTCACAGGTAGGCAGTTTGCGTTCGGCCGGATGTTGGACGAATATCTACTGTTTTACTCTATTCTTCTGGCAAATAACAAAGATACATTCTTAATGCCTTTTGATGAATTTATAGAGGCGTGTGAGTCTGATCCGGCTCTGTTTCTCTCTTTCAAAGAGTTCTTCGTAAAAGAGATTGAATTACTTGAACAGGCAGCAGATAGCACAAAAAAAAAGACGACTCCGAAGAAGCGTGCAGTATCCGGGAACTCTACGCCCGAGTTGTAGGTGAGGGCGGTATTGCACCTGATTATTTCCTCGACCGGATGACGCTCACAGAAGTTCGCTACTTCTTAGAGGGGTTAGGCAGGCGTAACCGGGAAAGCTGGGAGCAGACCCGGATCATTGCGTATGTCATCGCTCAGGCGAATAGCACAAAACAACTAAAGCAATCGGATATACTTCGTTTCCCATGGGATGAAGCGAAGGAAGACGAAAAGAAACGCACATCCGTTACGGATGAAGAAGTGAAACGATTGCGGGCAAAAGCAAAACTAATCGAAAAAGAAATGAATCATGTCTGATATAATAACACGACTATTACTTAAAACGAATGACTTTGACGCAAACCTAAATCGGGCAAAAGGTTCGGTTAACAGCTTTCAAGGCGGTATTTCCAGTATGGCAAAAACTGCTGGGGCTGGTATAATGAAGTTTGCCGGGACAATTGGCGTTGCTGTAAGCGCTTACGAAGGTTTTAATAAAGTGGTGAATTCATCTCAAACCACGGGCGACGCATGGGTAAAAACGCAAGATCAAATGAAAGCGAGTGTAGATAGTTTCTTTGCATCTATTGCGATGGGTAATTTCGGTGGCTTTTTATCCAATTTACAAAATGTAATTGATAAAGCTGGCGAGTTATCTGTTGCTTTAGATAACTTAGAAACAAAAACGTTATTCAATAATAGCGAAGTTAACGATCTTAATACCAAATATCAGATCGAACTAAACAAGGCTAAAGCACGCAACATTTCAGATAAAGAAAGAAATGAACATTTGGAGAAGGCAAAAGGGTATCTTCTTGAAATGAGTAAATTACACGATTCACTATCTAAGGCTAATATTGCCACGTCGTATATCACTTTGCAGGCTGATCTATCAAAACAAGGATTTAATAAGAATGTATCAAAAGATGTATGGGAGTACCTTTTAAAAGATAGCAACCGACCTGATATAGACCAAAGAGCCGCCAGATATAACAATACGATAAAGAACTATGAAAATCAACTTGCACACACATATAATCCAGAAACCGGAGAATGGCTGACACAAACAGAAGCAGATAAAATCAAAAAGAAATTATCCGAATATAAATCAAGTAAATCCGGCAATTTTGATCGTCTTGCAAGTGTTTTCGTTGAACTTGCAGACGATGAAAAAAGCGCGATTGCGAGTGCTCTAAAAATGCGTGCTACTGCAAACGCATTGTCGGTTTCAATGTCCCAAAAAGAGTTGGAAATAGCTAATACAGATGCAAAAATAAATGGGGCTTATAATACAAATAAAGACAAAAAGCCCGAAATAATTCCCTCTGGTTCACTTTCAGAACTTGAAAAACAGTTAGCTGATCTGAGAAAAAAATACCAAGATGCAGTAACAGATGAAGTTCGATCCTCTGTATTAAAAACGATCAAAGAGTTAGAGCAGAAGAAAGTTATCATAAATATGACAGCGCGATATGTTGAGGAAGAGTCACCTTTGAATATGGCCAGCCTTCCCATAAAAGGGATAGATACCAAAAACATGAAACTGCCTAAATTTGAATCTCCTATAAAAAAAGAGGATATTGATTTGAACCAGCAATACGCAGACTCTTTAGGATCGATAGGATTTGTAATGGGTAATTTATCCGGCATTACCAATAATAGTACTACATCGTGGATAAATTGGGGTGCTGGGGTATTTCAAAGTATAGCACAAGCAATACCAAGCATTGTTAGCCTCACTACAGCCTTAACAGCAAAAGCCGCCGCCGAAGCGGCTGGTTCCGCTGCATCTATTCCAGTAGTTGGATGGGTTGCCGCTGGGGCTGCTGCCCTCTCTGTTGTTGCTACAATGGCAAGTATCCCCAAATTTGCAAACGGCGGTATAGTACCTGGCATTTCGTTTGCGGGTGATAAAGTTCCGGCGATGCTAAACAGTGGCGAAATGATCTTGAACGGCTCACAACAAGCGAATCTGTTTAAAATGCTCAACTCAAAGTTATATGGTGGACTTGATGTTAGCCGCCCCAATATTTCCCCCATACCCGGACACTTGGCCGGATTGATTTCACCGTCCCCTAATACCCAAAAAGTTGAAGTATCAGGAAACTTCAAAGTAAGAGGACAGGATTTAGAGTTAGTTCTCGACAATCGAAGTCGAATCAAAAATAAAATCAGATAATATGTCAAATTACGGAACAATATACACTTTGCCTTTCAAATCAAGGCGAAATAAAAGTTATATCGTAGAAATTCAGAAAGAAGGCTATACGGGGCGAGTTGCTGAGTTAACAGGGAGCGGTGACGCTCCTTTCTCTATTGAGATTGCGGATGATAACTTTCTTTATGTTCCTATTCGATTTTCTACGGCTACTATCAGGGTGGTAGGAAATGACTACTTGCAAAGCCTATACTCGACCGGATATCAGCAGTACCGCGTTAACTTCAAACAGGGTGATACGATTGTTTGGACTGGCTTTATTACTCCGGAATTGTATACGCAAGATTATACCGCAACACTGTTCGATCTGGAAATACAGTGTGTATCTGCCATGAATACACTTGAATACGCAGATTATAAACAAAAGAGCGCAGGAAGCAAAGAGTTCGTTAGCTTGTGGGAGTTATTGACCCGTTGCGTCTTAGAGTCTCGCGGCTCCTATTCGGCCGTATACATACCACATGTTTATGCTAAAAGTCCGGCGGATTATGATGCAAACGCAAATGTCTTGCAAAGTATGACAATTAGCGAACAGAATTTTTTCGACGAAGACGATAAACCAATGAACTTGAAAGAGGTGATTGAAGAACTATGCAAGTTCCTTAACTGGACTTGTGTTGACTATAAAGGCGCATTATATTTTGTAGATGTAGACCATCGCGGAAATTACTATAAATACACACCTGACTTTTCATCCTATACGTTTGAAGCCGGGAATGTTCTCAGCGTGCAGGACATTCATTTTAGCGGTTCGGAACACACCTTAGATATTTTAGGCGGTTATAACAAAGTAACAGTAAAAGACAGCAATTATCCGGTTGGGAATTTACTTCCGGAAGAGAATTACGAAGATGCAAAAGCTCTTTCGTCACGCTTAAATACAAATAAAGATAGAAAATGTTACCGTCAGTTTCTGTATCCGAAAAACTGGAACATGTATCTGTATGATGGCGATACGGTTATCACCAATGACGATTTAGAGTTACGTGCTTATGATGCGCATAAACTTATAGGAGGAATACAGGAAAGGTACTGCAATTATAAAATAGTGGATGGTAAGCCGGATATTTCAGACTATTCGTTTACAAATGTTATACAAGCTAGGTGTTTGGGTGCTGTCGGTGACTTATCAATGATAGGTGGGCTGGAACTCTTAACAAAGATAATGGATTTTAAAGGTGCGTCCTCAGTGTACGAATCAGGGGCCTTTGCTGTATCTGGAAGCTATAAGACGATAGCGGATATGGATTTGATTCCTTGGGACAATAGCCGGGGCACGTACATGCCGTTAGCTGCTTGCCAATTACGGATCGGTAATAAATATTATGGTAGTACTAACGGATTGGCCCCATTCGCATGGTCTGCAAATCCCAATTATTTTTTTAGACTTCCCGCCTCCGAAGAGAATAACAAAGCCCGATTAGATTATGTATCCATTGAGAACCAAAAAACAATATATATGCCATATAAAGGTATTTCAGGCGTAATAATCCCTATTGATACCCTATTATATGGCGAGCTTGAATTTACTCTTTACGCATCTAAAATACATAATGCCATTTTTATAAATGGATTCTTGTTAAAAGACTTTTCCTTTAAATATGGAAAGAGCACCGAGGCCGAAAAGACTACCGACAATACAGACCGCTATTATGAAAATGTCGTTAACGAAGGCTATATTAACGAATTGGACGAAATCGAATTTAAAATATCCAGTTACAACAACGACGGTGCATGCTACAGTAAAGTAATGTTAGGCGATAATTACCTAACCGACAATCTCTATTCTTCTATTGAGCAGAAATTAGTCCGGCCGGAAGAGCATTTGATCCGGCGCATTATTAATCAGTACGGAGCTACCAAATTCAAGCTTACACAAATACTGGTAGATGACGAAGCAATTACGCCTATCACAACTATAACCGATAAGTTCCAGCCAAACAAACGGTTTACGATCACGGGCGGTACAATTGACTTCGCGATGAATCAGTTTAATTGTAAGATGATTGAAAATGGTAGATATTAAAACTACATCCATACCCGCAAAGCCCCGGTCAAAGAACTATCCGGCCGGGGCTGTTATCACCCGGGCAACCGGCGGCGTTACTGTTAACGGCGGTGGAGGTGGAGGTGCTTCGGTTGACATTGTAAAGGCTACCGATACAAAGTCGTTTACCGATAGCAACGTACTGTCTTCGCTCCGGACACTGTTAGAAATCCGTTCGCGTATCATTGCCGAATCGGATACAACCACGGAATTAACCGATGATAATACGCTTTCTTCAAAGCGCACTTTAAAGGAGATAGATGCAGCGATAGAAGTTGCATTAAAGAAAATCGAAGAACTTTATATCAGCAAGAAAAACGATGATACCGCATCCGGTGTCATTACGTTTTTGCGCGGAATTATAGCGCATGCGCTTTCTTTATTTAAGAAAGGCGCTAGTTTTGGAAACTTTACGCCTGGTATAAGTGGAGCTATCATTGACGAAAACGGTGACATTGAAGCGAGGGGGCTTGTTTTACGTGGTTTCTTATCCGTTCCTGAGCTCCGGTATAATAGAGCGATAGTATTAAAAGGCCGGCAGATAATCAGTCCGGGCGGAGGATGCGTCATTGAGCAATTCATTACGGTAGATGAAAATACATGGCTGGTTCTTCCCGTATTAGAAGAAGGAGAAGCGTTATCTTTTAAAGTAGATGACATCCTGTTAGCATACTGGCATGACAAAGACTCACAATCCGGTGCATTCAAGGGATTCAGAGAAATGAAGTTCCGTGTAACGGCATTTTCCGGAGAGAGAGGATTCTTGGTTGTGCCTAAACCCGAAAGCGGATCTGTTCCAGCTACGTCTATGACACTTGCTCAGACCGGGAACTTTACCGATGCCGAACGTCAGACCTATATAATGATAGACTCGACATTAGGTAACAACAGCATAACCTTTTTTGATGATGCAAATACGTGGGACGTAGAACCGGCGCAGGAAAAAAGCTGGATTGGGAAAAAGAAAAACCGTATCGTCGCCGGCATTGATTGCTCTAAATATTCCGCTGTATTTCAAAATGTCATCATGTCCGGTAAAATATTCCAGGTTGATGATATTACCGGGGAATCTGTCCGGGTTCCGATTGAGAAAGGAGAATATGTTTCCGGACAAAGATACGCATATTATGACCGTGTCTCTTATAATCGTGCGATGTGGCTTTGTGTGAATGAAAACGGAACGACATCGGAGCCTTCGGACTCGAATCAGGACTGGTTAAAACAAGCCTATGCAGTTGATTCATCTTCATACTGGCTTACTGCCAATGCCACTCAGGTGGTCATACGGCCGAACAGTGTCGTACCAATATGGACTATTGTTAACTGCAAGAAGCAGACGGGCGCCGGCCCTGTCGAGAACTGCGACTCTTTTTATCTTGCGACCAGAAGAGTAGATGCGGACGGTGCAAAGGTTACGGCAAGTGTTAACCCGACAAGTTCCACTATTGCAGCCCCATCAAAGACAACTACCGCTCTCTCTGTTCGCGCCTATGCTGTTAAGTCGGATGCGGAGGCGTGGAATAATAACTATGTAGATGAAATAGCATTCGGGATAGTCAAAGACGGGAGCGATGGTAAAGACGGTAAGGACGGGAGAATCTACGAATATATCTATAGAAGGACCGAAACAGAGACAAGCCCCGCTGCACCTGACGAACAATATTTAGCGTCCGGATGGACCGATGACCCGGTAGGGGTTGATTCTTCGTATGCTTATGAATGGGTGTCTCAGCGCATAAAAGACGGTGAGACATGGAGCGGATTCTCTGCGCCTTCCTTGTGGGCACGGTATTCTAAAGACGGAGAAGACGGTAAGCCAGGCGAGGGCGCTGTAGTGCGTTGGCTTACGGCGAGTGCTACACAGGTTATTATCAGACCGAATAGTGTTGTGCCTATCTTTATAACAGTAAGATGTAAACAGCAAATAGGAACTAATCCTGTCGAGAATTGCAATTCTCTCTATGTTGTCTACAGAAGGGTGGACGCAAACGGTACAAATATTCTGGTAAATTCAACATTGGGCACACATGTTGTTGCCCCCTCTAAAACAACGACAGCCTTATCTGTTCGCGCTTACGAAAACAAAACAGATGCGGAGGCTTGGAACAATAACTATGTAGATGAAATAGCATTCGGAATTGTTAAAGATGGCAGGGATGGTATAGACGGTGTTGATGGTAAAGAACACGAATTTATCTACAAGAGAACAGGTACAGGAATAAAGCCTACCACCCCTGACGAACAATATTTAGCGTCCGGATGGACTGATGACCCGGTAGGGGTTGATTCTTCGTATGCGTATGAATGGGTGTCTCAGCGCATAAAGGATAACGGAATATGGGGAAATTTTTCCGTACCTTCTTTGTGGGCACGGTATTCTAAAGACGGAGAAAATGGGAAGCCGGGCACAGATGGCAAGCCCGGTACTGATGCCACGTCCTATTGGCTAACATCAAATGGAAGTAACTTTGCTTATTCGTCGGGCGGTGTATTTTCTCCCGGCAATATCACTGTATACTGCAAGAAAAAGACAGGGGCCAGCGATGCGATGACATGCAGTGATTTTTTTATCAGGGTGAAAAAATACAGAAATGGAACAATTAGTGATCATGACTATTCAGGCTCGAAGCGATCCAGCGTAGTAATTACTCCAAGCTCCTACGATAGTTCTTACGTAGTGAGGGCATATCAAAATTTGAGCGATAATAATAGCTGGACCGATAATTTTGTAGCTGAATCAATCATAGGTGTCGTAAAAGATGGTCAAGGCGGCGGTTCCAGTACACCCGGTCCTCCGGGTGAAGATGGTAAGCCGGGAACTGACTCCACCTCCTACTGGCTTACTTCTACGAGCACTACCGTTGTATTTAGAAGTACGGGAAGCGTTGTCCCTATGTTCATAACAGTGAGATGCAAGAAGCAGACGGGCGCCGGCCCTGTCGAGAACTGCAATTCCTTTTATCTCGCATATAGAAGAGTGGATAAAGACGGTACGAAAGTGACCGTGGGCAGCGCCCAGTCAAGCTCCACTCTAATGACGGTAACAGCGAGTACGACATCACTCGGAGCAAGGGCCTATGCTGTTAAATCGGATGCGGAGGCTTGGAATACCAACTATGTAGATGAAGTAAACATAGGTATCATAAAAGATGGAACCAATGGTGCAAATGGCGCAATGCCCCGTGTATGTGGAAGATATTCAAGCGGGGTTCCTTATGTTTGGGATGACAACTACAGGGATATTGTGTTTTATTCCTTTGGCGGCGTTAATTATATCTTTCAGGTTAAAGTCTATGGATCTTCCGTATCAACCCCGCCTGTGTCGGTAGACGGTGATGACAACTGGGAGCCCGCCAACCGATTTAGTTTCGTTGCTACAGATACGTTGCTTGCTGATGGTGCCAACATTGCGGACTTTATGTACAAGAATGGCGTAATGCGTTCTCAGGCAGAAGTAAACGGCATTCCCAATCTGATGCTGAACGGCAATACGGGGGAGGTAGATATAAGAATAGGTACATTTAGAGGAAAGGTAAACACGCCATTTACCTTGCTTGGAGATTCTGACGCTCAAAATGTTTCCGGTATGACTAATACATTCCTACTAAAAGATAATCTAAACATAGCTACGAGTTGCAAATACATGTGCACGAATGGAGCTACCATCGTACTACCTACAGACATAAAGTATAACGGTGCTAATGTAACTATACTGGATTTTACTTATCCCCCGTATAATTCCGATATAGCCTATACAACTGTACTTGTTGAAGGCGGGGATACGTTCGGGAATACACTACATACAGAGTCGCAAGATCAGTCTCAATGGTTTGAATCAGACTTAATCAACATTCGTGGGGGAATAAAGGAATTTATTGCCGTTCCCGCTTACAGTACCAGCGGGACTTTTACTAAAGTTAAATGGTTTTTAAAGAAATAATATGATTATGAAGTATTTGGTATTTATTGCGCTATTATGCGCTTCGTGTGAGGGGAGCTTTATGCAAGACTTTCCGACAAAAGGTAATCACATTGGAACTTTCACAGACTCCGGTAATTTGGACTGTATTAGCAATATAGTTCTAACTACTGATACTACCTATAAGGAGTTTGATTATACACTATCAATCAATAGAACACAATGACGATGATTGACTACATGAAAAATCTATTTGTAGGCTTGCTAACCGGATTAGCAGCCTACTTAAACCCGATCAGCGGAGATATTAAAAGTCTTGTTGCTCTTTTCTTCTTTAACTTCCTGTTTGGTCTGGCCGCCGGCCTACTGGCCAATAATGAAAGTTTCAGTTTAAAGAAGGCATTCCGGTGCATCATTGAAGCGATGGTATTTTTTCTGCTCGTAGCCGCTATTTACTTTATCGGCGATCACAAAGGAAATCCGGACGGGGCTTTACAATGTGTATCGTTTATAACTTACTCAATATTCTACTTTTATGGCGTGAATATTCTACGCAATTTGAAACTAATGGCTACGTCCGGAACTGCGTTCTATAAAGTTGTATCGTTTCTGTATTACGTCGTTAGCGTCGAGTTTATCAAGCACATACCGTTTTTAACTAATTATCAAAAGGAGGCGACAAAATGAAGTATTTTACAATCAAAGAACTTAGCCACAGCGATACGGCCGTAGCGCGTGGGATCGACAATTACCCAACGGCCGAAGCTATACACAATTTAACAAAGCTGGTTGAGAATGTTCTCGACCCGCTTCGGGAAAAGTACGGTAAGCCCATCCGGGTAAGTTCCGGTTATCGAAGTGCTATTCTCAACCGGAGCGTTAACGGGGCAACATCCAGTCAACACCGGTTAGGCGAGGCGGCTGATATTACGGTAGGCAGCAAGGAAGAAAACCAGAAGCTGTTTGAGATCATCCGGCAGGAATTACCCTTCGATCAATTGATCGATGAAAAAGACTTTTCATGGGTTCACGTATCATTCCGTGAAGGTAGAAACAGAAAACAAGTGTTGAAGCTATGAAATATCTACCTTATATCGTTATTGCAGTTCTTATCCTGTTTATCGTGTTCCGCCCGGCAAGGGTGGAACGCGTACCGGGTGAAGTAGTCAGAGATACGATCATTACAAATCGTATTGATACGGTTCGGGATACAATACCCGTTCCGGTTTATGAAAGCGTTGTAGATTCGTTTCCGTTCGTTGTTCCCGTCCCTGTGCCGGGCGATACAGTCCGGGATACAGTGTATTTGCCTATTACGCAGAAAATCTACAAAGACAGCCTTTATACGGCTTATGTGTCAGGATACCGGGCCAAACTGGATAGTATAGAGGTGTACAGTAAAACGAGGACTGTGTTTGTCAGAGAGCAGGCAAAGCGGAAACGGTTCGGGCTGGGTGTGCAGGCTGGATACGGTTTTTCTGGGAATAAGGCAAGTCTCTATATTGGAATTGGGGTGAATTATAATTTGTGGCAGTGGTAAAAGTTAGAGGGTACATTGTCGAAAAAAGTACCCTCTAAGAAATATCTATAGATAGTCTTGAATTGTTTTTTCTTTAGTAATATACCCTAGTTCTTTATTTTTATTAATGAGTGTGATTGCTAAACGGAAAAAGTCTTGAGGAGTTTCAGACCATTCAGATAGAACATCTATCAGATTTTCCATATCAGTAGTTTTTGCTTGCCTTGAATCTCCATGCCGTATGCCCCTCTTATCTTTTTCCTTATGTGATAGTAGAATGCAAACCAACTCTCTAATAGGTTTACTAATCTCATTATCTTTAGGCAAAAAGCTGTTTAGAAACTTTTGGATATTCCCATAATATAAATCGTAAGATTTCTCAGGATCTTGTATTGGTACATCAAGAATTTTAGCGATATCCGCTGGATCTGTTAACTCATCAAACAGACTTGGTTCTTGTTGGCTGTTAGCTGCAACAATTTTGTCTACAGCACTTATTAGATCTTCTAATTTCTTCTTTGAAAGTTCCATAATTTAAAAATTTAAACGGATATACGAAATAATTCTTTTTTCATTTTTTCAATAGCTCCATTAAGTGAGTGCTTGGGTACAGCATCAAATTCAATTCGGCGTACAGCAACGTCCGACGGTTTCAACATCCCCCCATATTTGGCAAACTCCTTATTCTTTTTCTCGCCTTTAGGTAATGCTTCTAGGTAGATACCATATAATATACTTACATCAACATTTAGTTTATTTGCCAATTGATTCATTTTAAATGGCAAAGCAACGATTCTTCCCAACTCCTTTTGTATAGTTGGATTAACTAATGCATCTAATGCAAATTTATCGGCTCTTTCCTCATTTAATAATAGTTCTGGATTTTCTGAATCTGATATATGATACAGCAAGTTTTCCAATATGTCAAAATCATTTAGTACATGATATAACTCATGCAATAAATTAATCCATAGTTTATGATATTTTTTATTCATATCAGTAATGACTATACATGGCTTACCATCAAGTATCATTGTAACACCGAACGCTCGTGTTCCGGATATATACGGTTGGGTTAAAACTGTGATTCCCAGCCTAAAAAGGATAAGAACAACCTTTTCATATCCATGCACTCTATCTGAAGTAAATTCACTTATTCTTTTCAATAATTCGATTAATAGGTCACGATTGTATTTGTATGGATTATTTATTTGTGAAAAAGAATAAATTGAGCATTTAAGCCAGAAATCGTTCATTTTCCTTTCTTTCTCTTGAGCAACAAACGCTTTCGATTTACTGAAAAGTGTTGGCATTAAAGATGTATCATCATATTCATAAATAGATTTGAAATTGAAAAAGTCACAGATTTGTTTCTCATAATCTTCTATCTTGGCTCTCGGTTTAATGATTCCTATCTTTTTCAATGTTGGTACATCAAAATTCCTCAGTACATAAGATAGCCTTTCTGACTTTTCAATATTAATTAAATCTTTCTCACTAACTTCTTTATTATAGGCAGAAACAAGTTGGCTTTCTGTAATATCAAGCAATTTCATTACTTTAATTGCTTGATTTAATTTCAATTCATAATTTCCTTTTAAGTACTCAGAAAAGGAATCTTTATTTATACCTATTTCTTCGGCAACGGCAGTTACTGCAACATCACTTTCTATCAATAGTTCATTTAACATTTCTCTCAAAGATTTATCTTGAGATACTATGTCGGCGCTTGCTTTTTTTAGAGTTACATACATAATTCACCGCTATTTTTCGGCAAAAATAGTGTTTTTTGGTGATAAAAGACCTTTTTCGTTTCTTATTTTTAGCGACGAATGCTATTTTTGTGATTTATTAAAGATATAAACAGTTAATCATCTCACTTTGAATCTCCTTAAATCAGAGCTTTGCTCATAAGAAAATAATATCATCTTTACATTGTTGAAGTCATCTTATAGCGACAAGTGACTTTCCCCGGCTTTGGTCGGGGCTTTTCTTTACCCATCTCCAAGAAGTCACTATCTTTACCTCGTGGAAGTCATGCTCATGTGACGGTTATGTGACTGTTATGTGATTGCCGTCTCCCTGATTCGAAACTTTCTTTTGCCCATATCGAAAAGAAATACTATCTTCGCACTATAGAAGTATCTTATCATTAAGTTGCTGGCCTCGATTCTTAGGAGTCGGGGCTTTTTCATTCAAAAGAAATCTTTCTGTATCCGAAAAACTGATTCCTTTATCTAAAATTTATAATTGTTGTCGGCTCTCTATCTCTATATCTTTGCAATGTAAGCTTACAGAGATAGTTAATTTATAGGCGGATTCCGAAAAGCCGAGAAGAGAGTAGGAAAATAAAGAAAAAAAATATGGATTTTAGCATAAGCATAATTTTAAATCAGGGTGTTGATAATAGAGGATTCACACAAGAACAAGTAGTAAGCGAAATATTCGCGAATCATGGTGTTGAACAAAGAGTAAGATCAATAACCGGCCCCTCGGGGCTTCCCGGCGCTGTAGATCATGATAGATCATTGAATTTTCAATTCACTGTAGCAGATATAAACCTAAGGAATGACATCGAAAATGATTTACGTAATCATGGCATGACTATTGATATAAGACCTTTACCTCATATAACACGTCGATAACCATTAATGTGGCATAGAGTTAATTGGTATCAGAGAAGGGAAATAACGGAAGAAATAAACAAGGCGACTGAATAAGTCGCCTTTCCTTTACTGCCTTAGATCGTTAAATAATCCTATTATACTATCTATAATCTGATTCAATCGCATCCAGCCTCCAACACTATTAATATAATCAATTACTTTCCTATTCGCATCATCAACCTTCTGTCTATTGAAATCAATATAGATAGATGTTACGGAAGAGCCTATTTCATGCCCTAACGCTTCGGAAATGGTTTCTTTGGGTATATCCAAGCCTGCCGCTATGGTTGCCCATGTATGACGGGCCCAATACGTCGTAATTTCTGGGAATAACGGTTCCCTTTCTTTCCTGCCTCCCCTACCCTTTCGTTTGAAATTTCCAATCCTCCGAAGGCCCCTATTCATCGCCATCATATAATTTCTATAATTCCCGCCCGACATTTCCATAGCGCTTAATAAATACTCTTTCCCTCTATATCGACTAATTATTTCCATCGCTTCCGGCTCAACCTTTACAGAGTACAATTTACCCGTTTTTTCACGCTTATATTCAATTCTATCACCTACAAGTGCTTTTACATTAAACAAGTCTATACCATTAATACCAATAAGATAAATCATCAGCATGAACATATCTCTATATTCCTTCTGGTATTCCTCACACTCAAAGTCACGTAATAATGCAAGTTGCTCAACCGACATAGACCGTTTGCGGGTCTCTTCCTTTTCTATTGTGAATTTCCTGAAAGGATAAAGCTCAGTTTCTTCATTATCTATCGCATAATTAAATACCGAACGAATATTTCTCAAATGAATAGAGCGTGTATTAACCTTTGTTCCTGCATCCGACATCCATCTATCAAAATTTTCAAGCCATTTGCGGGTTATCGTATCAAACGTGCAATTCTCATCAAATGAAGTGATTTTATTTTTAGTTCCTACATAGCAATCAATTGTATTCTTTTTGGTTTTCGTAGCAATGAAATCATCTATGTAGTCTACAAACTTCTTTTCGGTTGCAGAGTTATTTTTAAGCGCCCTTTCGATTTGCTCTTTCAATGCCCTATCACTTGTCCGCTTTAACTTCCCGCTTTCATCCAGAAGGATTATCAAAGTATCGACTTTGTTTTTTAGGTTCCTAATCGCTACGTTTCTAACTTTGTAGTTTTTGGCCTCTTTTGAGTACTCTGTTCCCGTCCATGTTTCAGGCGTAGCAGAAAACTCGGTACTAACAAGAAACTTGTTATTATGTCTCACGTTAATCTTTATAGGAAATGTTCCGTCTTTCTTAGAACGACGAGTGTCGAGATAAAAATTAGCTGTTGCCATACTATATATATTAGAAGTTTGGTGCAAATTAGGGTGCAAAATTTGCACCGGATTTGCACCACAAATATAATAAATACCCGTCAGAAGCCACCAGAAACGGCGCAAGAAAAAGAGATAATGCAATAAAAAAGCCCTTTACGTTATCGTAAAAGGCTGATTATCATATAGTAGTGGGTACGAGAATCGAACTCGTATTACATGCGTGAGAGGCATGTGTCCTAACCGTTAGACGAACCCACCCGATTGAAAATTAGATTCAAAAAAGAGCTAAGCAATAAACTCAGCTCTTCTTTGTCATCTTAAAGTTGAGATTTGGTGCGGAAGCTGGGGGATTCGAACCCCCGGTACGGTTACCCGTACGTCAGTTTAGCAAACTGGTGGTTTCAGCCACTCACCCAAACTTCCTTTTTAACCGCATTTCCTCTCAAATGCGATGCAAAGATAGAGGGAACTTTTGAACTACGCAAATCTTTCTGCAACATTTTTTTCAAGGATTTTATGCGAAATAAGTTAACCGGCTAAGTTTCAAATGTTAAAGGAGAGAACTTTTTTTTCATACACTTCTTCCTCCGGCCGGACATCGGAGTAAAACGAATCTTTTTACTTTGAAAAATTGATTTATATCAACCGATTTTCGTACTTTTGCCCCGCAATCTATAATAACTTATCAATATATAACATAATGGAAAACCTGAAAGAGACAGTGGATATTGTTGTAAACTCCAGATATCCGGAGATGAACAGAGAGGGACGAGAACTACTGGCACAGGTCTTGATACGCAAAGAGCTGGAAAAGGGTGAAATGTTGTTGAACGAAGGACAAATAAGCCGCCACATGGTTTTTGTCGGTAAAGGGATGTTGCGGCAATTTTATTATAAAAACGGAAAAGATGTCACCGAGCACTTCTCATACGAAGGATGTATCCTGATGTGCATCGAAAGCCTGTTAAAACAAGAACCTACCCACCTGATGGCTGAAGCATTGGAACCGGCGGTAGTATATATGCTCCCTTATGATGTCCTGCAAAAGTTGCTGGAACAATCCAAAGAAATCAATGCTTTCTATCGTAAGGTACTGGAATACTCACTCATCGTATCGCAAATAAAGGCCGATTCATGGCGTTTCGAAACAGCACGCGAACGCTACAACCTACTCTTGCACCATCATCCGGAGATCATCAAACGAGCTCCGTTATCACACATTGCATCCTACCTGCTGATGACCCCGGAAACACTCAGTCGTGTTCGTTCGGGAGTACTGTAAAAAACATTTTTTGATTTATATCAAAACGTAATTCAACTACATGCTGTATTTTTGCAGCAGTTAATAAATAGGTTGTTTTTTATAGGAATAAAGATTAGTTTTTAGGTAACAATTAAAAAAACAGGCAGCGTCAATTATTTGACGCTGCCTGTTTTTTATCAGACACTTTCCATCATTCATATAGATCATGCTGTGCCATTTCTTCAAAAAGTCCGGCGAGTTTCTCTACGATCGGTTTCACATAACGCTCTCCTTTTTCCGCTGTTGCTTTTTTCGGGTTTCCTACACCACTGTCTACTGTTGCTTTATCCCAATGGCGAGGTGCCCAAGCTACTTTTTCGTTCAGCGAAGCAATGGCAAACGGTTTCGATTCACCATCACCGGCCTCAGCCAGATTCACCAGTTCCGGATGATAGTGCATCATCACGGAAGTTTCCGATTCTCCGGCATGGTCGTCAATCTCCGCTTCAAAATAGCCTTTGGGCGACACCACCTCAAACCAGTTTGCGGCAGCAATCAGAAAGTCGGGATATTCAAAAGCAAGGTCACGAATCATCCCTTTAAAATTATTCCCTCCGTGTCCACTCAAAATCAACAGCTTACGAAATCCTTGTACATGAAGGGACGATACGATGTCTTCCAGAATAGCCTGCTGGGTGGCATATCGGGTATGGATACAGAACGGCAATTCACGCTGCCCGGGATTATGCGCTCCGAAAGGTACGGGCGGCATCACCATGCAACGGACACCCGAACGGCTAAGTGCCAGTTCGGCTGCCTCCACAGCAATATCATGGGGGAGAATGCAATCGGTGAGATACGGCAAATGTAAATTATGGGGTTCCGTAGCTCCCCACGGCAAAATAATAACATCATATTTCAGCTCTTTCACCTTACCAAGGCAGGATACTGAAAGATCTACTTCTTTATTCATGGTCTTCTGTTTTTAGAATTCAAATGTGATATCACAAAGATATGAATAAAATCAGAAACTTAGTTCATAATCTTTATCCCCACAAAATAAGTCCTCGGCTGAGTCGGTCCGTAGAAGTAACCTGCATCCCGGAATTCTCCCTTGTCCAGATCCTTCTGGAAGCTATTAAATATATTCTGTACTCCTCCGTTTACCTGCATTTTGATATGATCTTTCAGCACAAAAGTATAATTCAGTTTCAGGTTGAGATCCATGAATTGCGGAGTGTGCTCCATGCGTGACTTCTCGATGTATCCGGCCATATGCGGCACAATCATCTTACCGGTATAAGTACCCGAAAGCGAGAAATCGAAATTCTTTAATGGTGCCGACGTAAAAGTGAAATAACCGTAGTAGTCCGGCGTACGGGGCATGCGTTTCGTAGTCTGCTCTTCTTCTCCTTCACTGGTCCATACTTCCGCCCGGTTATATCTGCTGCGCTGCACCGTAAATCCCAACTGCAACTGCGCTTCGCGTCCATGGGCTACCTTTGCATCCAGATTGACACCATATACTTTGGCCCCGCTGCCGTTCCGGCGCTCTTTTATCTTATCTCCATTTTGGTCCTCACCGATATCTTCGAGCACAAATACATGATGTAAATCCGTATAAAACCCTTCGAGAAGAATGTTTGACTGCCAGTGCCCCATCGGGAACGACCAATCCACCGAACCGCTGAAACTGTTGGAGCGCTCTTCACGAAGTCCGTCGGCCAACCGGATCTGTACTCCTTCACCCCCCACAGCCGTTACATGCAAGTCTTCATCGTATGCTTGTGGTGCCCGGAATCCGGTAGAGTATGTCAGACGTGCCTGCAAATTATCGCTCGGTTTATATAAAAAATTCACACGCGGGCTAAAAATCGGATGATCGATCAGGTTATGCTTGTCCAGACGTGCCCCTACAAGCATCGTCCAGCGGTTCAACCGCCATTCGTTCTGTACAAAGCCTCCGGCAATACGCACATCCTGCTGCATGTCGCGGTGATATCCCGTCATCACATCGTGTAGTGAGTTGCTCTGATACTCTACACCGCCGGTAAACGTAGCCGGAGCAAAAAGACAGCGGTCCATGTTGCCCACATACATACCTCCCACTACCCAAGTCAGATCGTTTGTCTTACCATAGGCATTCATGTCTTTCTGTGCTCCGTAATAGCTGTTGCGATCCGTATGCTGGATAGAACCGTATACGGACATTTTATGCTTCTCGCCCCAGTAACGATCGTAACTCACTCCTCCACTATTGATGATATGTTTCGTTTGTTCAGTAATATCCGCCTCGTGGGGTTGCAAATTGAACTTATTTCCTCCCCGCCGGAATTCGTTTGTCGTGTGATACTCCACATTGATACGGCTAAAATAGTTAGGACGATAATAAGCACGCATCCCGAATGTATTCATATTTAGCTTACCGAGTTCCGAAAAACCGTCTCCGTCGGCATCATAAGGATTCCGGTTACGATAGGTCTCGTACAAGGCGATACCGTACGAATTGTCTTTTGCCACCAAAGAAACGTTTCCTCCCATATATTGCTCCCACGACTTGCCATTCATATTAGACATCGTGCTTGCCACCTGGAAAGAATTATTAATCGGGTCTTTCGTGATAATATTGATCGTTCCTCCTACGGCATTGGCACCGAACAGCGCCGAACCACCACCGCGTACCACTTCCACACGTTCGATCATGTTTACCGGAATCTGTTCCAGTCCGTACACTCCCGAGAGAGCGCTGATGATAGGACGGCTGTTAATCAGGATTTGCGAATAAGGACCTTCCAAGCCATTGATACGTACCTGTGGGAAACCGCAATTCTGGCAATTGTTCTCCACCCGAAGACCCGACTGGAAGTTCAACGATTTAGCCAGATCGGTAGAGTTCACCGTCTCAAACAGTTTAGCGCTCATCACGTTTACGACCACCGGTGCCGCCTTTCGGCTCACCTCGTTCCGGTTGGCCGAAACCACCACTTCATCTGTCGTAAAACTTACTTCTTCCATTTGGAAATGAACCACGGACGTAGCCTCTGCACTGACCGTAATTGTTTTTTCCTGTGTTTTATACCCCATCACCTGTACACGGAGCGTATATTTACCGGCAGCCAGTTTACGGAATTCAAATTGTCCTTCCTCATTGGACACCGCACCGCGGTTGGTTCCCAAAATCATCACTGTTGCGAATGGGATACTTTCTTCAGTGCCCTTCACAATAACGTGTCCGGCAATCATATTACCTTCTTTAATCGGATTGACCGCATACGAACTCATGCTTACACAAGCAAGCACAAGCATAACTATATAATGTTTCATTCTTTTTTGTTAGCCATAAAAGACGAATCAGCAGTACCACATGAACACACTTACACACAGTGCCCGCCTTTTGGAAGCATTATGTTCACTCCCAAATACTGATTCGCAGTAGTATATTTAAATGTAAATGAGTAAAAGAAAAGAGGGGAGCATAGCCCACCACCGATTATGTGGTGAATGCGAATTTTGACATATCCCCATTTTTAAGCTAACTCTGCCGGAGGGGCCCGCAAAGAAATCACCTGCAGATGTGTTCCGGCCGTCACCGGTATACTCTCTGGTATCTCTACGGTGAACAGAATCGGGCGTTCGGGTGTAAAATCATAATGCACATCGACTTCCAAAGAATGGAATGCGGCAAAATGTGCAATAACAATAATGTTGGAAGCAGTATGCGAGTGGGTACCTTTGTAGGGATGAGAGTGAGCTATCATCACACCGTTCACGTAATGCACATGAGTAAACATTGTAATGCTTACCTGGTACGTTACGAACAGCGTCAATAACAGAAACGATAATAGAATCTTTTTGATGTGTCCCACCTACTATACTCTTATTTTGAGGCGGCAAAGATAGTCATTATTTTGATAAATAGCCGCACATTTCTTCCAGATATTTCCGATCTGTTTCATCAAAGAAATTCAATAGATCGCTGTCTATGTCCAGCACTCCCCATACCTCACCGTCTTTTATCAGCGGAACCACTATTTCCGATCGGGATAACGAACTGCAAGCAATATGTCCCGGAAAAACTTCCACATCCGGCACCAACAGCGTGGCACCCTCCTGCCAGGCAGTACCGCAAACTCCTTTGCCTTTCCGGATACGCGTGCAAGCCACCGGACCTTGGAACGGGCCCAGTACCAACTGATCCTGCTTCACCAAATAAAAGCCCACCCAGAAAAAGTCAAAAGCCTCCTTCAGGGCAGCAGCCACATTGGCCAAATTGGCCACTAAATCCACCTCGCCCTCTATCAGGGATCTCACCTGAGGTAGCAAAGAGAGATATTGCTCCTCTTTGCTACCCGATATAAATGTCAGTTCTTCAGCCATATTATTTTATTTTCCACCAAACAGATATTCATAATCTCTCTCTGCGGCAGGTTTCACCCACTCTTCTGGTACAAATTTCCATTGGTTCAGCGCACGCGGATCAAGCGTACCTTTCTTCTCGATATACTGCATCAGATAGAAACGGAGGTCCTTGTCCGTAGAGAAGATAATACGCTCTTTCAGTTTCTCCTGCGGGATTCCCGATCCTTTTGTCAGCAGTTCTCCCCCGCCGTTGCCACGATAAGAGTTCAGCGCCACTTTGTAGATATGATCCATCTGGAACGGAGAACCGTCCGCCATACTGACAATAGTCACTTTTTCTCCCTTCGGTCGGGTCACATCCACTGTGTAGATAATTCCCGCAGCCGAATCGAAATTAAAACTAAAATTCTGGAACGAAGCCCGGTCTTCGGCACCTGCCCTACGTTTTTCTTTCAGCCACAACAAGTGGTCTTCGGGAGATTTCATCTGGTTCGTCCACATATAATAGGACTCTTCCAGGAAGTCTTTAATCTCTTTGCCCGACAACTTCATCACATAAAGCATATTTTCGTACTTATACAGATTGAACATGTCGCTCACACGAATATCTCCTTTCTTTATCTCTGCATCGAAAGATAACGGAGCGGCAAACGAAATATCCGCTCCCGAAATATCGAGTTGCAACGAATGGATAAAATCAATAAATGCCGACGAACCGAAATAGGCGGGACGGGTAGACAGATCTTCTGTAAATACCCCGATCTTCTTAGATACAAACTTCTCAACCGCCCCGTATTGCAATGCGAAATGTCTCATAAAGGACTCGCTGACTCCGTATTCTTTTGTATCCGTCAGCACACCGTCTATCTGTTTGCTCACCACTTTACCGTCTTTCAACTTTAAAGTCACGTCAATGTCCGACACTACGATTCCGTTGCTTGCCGGATCGATCACCAGTACGGAGTCGCCTGCCACATTCACCACCTTCTTGCACTCCCGCGCATGGTCGTGCCCCATCAGCACCATATCAAATCCCGGTACATTCTTCGCCACATTCAGCGAAGCATTCTCGTTATACTTGCCTGACATCACAAAAGCATCTTGTCCGGCATGAAACAACCCGATCACCAGATCCGGATTTTCTTTCTCACGGATGACTTTCATCCACTTCCGTGCTGTCTCTTCCATATCGTCAAACCGCAGTCCCTGCCACAGATTCTCTGACAGCCACGCGGGAATAGCCGGCGTAATCATTCCCAGCACCACAATCTTCACTCCGTCGCGCTCCAACACCCGATAAGGAGGAAGATGGGTCTCTCCCGTAGCCGTTTCAACGATGTTTGCCCCCAGCACCGGGAAATTGCACTCACCAATCCAGCGGTCGAATACAGCGCGTCCTGTTTCCACATCATGATTTCCCATGTTCCCGGCGTCATATCCCATAAAATTCATCATCTCGGCACATACGTGAGGCGCCACTGTATCTATATAATTATAATAGTATGCCGAAGGCTGTCCTTGCAGAATATCTCCGTTATCCAGCAATATAAGGTTTCCTTTATACACCTCCCGGTTCTTTTGCACCAACGCATATACACGTGCAAGACTTCCGCCCCACTCCTTTTGTGTAATGAAGTTATATGGAAAGTAATTACCATGTACATCACTGGTCTGCACAATTTTCAGTTTCACCTCTCTCTCTTGTGCCGGCAACACACATACCAGGCAGAGCAAGAAAGCATACATACAAATCAATCTTTTCATCATAATCATGTTTTAAATTTGATTCACTACCAAATAACACTGAGTCCCACCGGGAGAATTTAAATAGGGAATGAACTCTGTAAGACTCTGTGTGACCCTGTGGTAGTCTCTTTTTCTTATAACGGGTGCGAAACCACAAATCTCGCCCCACCTTCATAATCCGGGTCGATCCAGATATCGCCACCCCATTTATCTACCGTGAGTTTACAGATTGAGAGTCCCAATCCGGTTCCCTGCGCATACTCGTTCAGCTTCTCGAACCGTTCGAACACCTGTTTCTGTTTCTCCTTCGGAATGCCGCATCCGGTATCCGCCACCGCAAACAACACCCGATTCTTCTCCTTCTCAACCTCAAACTGCAATGTGATCGTACCATTCTTGGTGAACTTCGCCGCATTGGTCAGCAGATTGATAAGCACTTGCTGTAAGCGTTGAATATCTGTCTGAAGAACAAAGGAGTCGGTCTTTGTCTCAAAAACAAACCGGTTACCCGATTCCCTGCGGGACATCTCCACCGACGATAATGCCTGCCTGCACAGTTGAACCACATCGCAGTCTTCCGGTGTCAGTATCACCTTGTTCGCCTCCAGCCTCGACAGATCGAGTATATCATTAATCAGTCGTAACAGCAGGTCGGAGTTCGACTGGATAATTCTGAAATAATTCCGCTGATCCTCTTCCGAGCTCCCACCCGAAGCCAGCACATCCGAGAATCCTACAATCGCATTCAGGGGTGTTCGTATCTCATGACTCATATTGGCAAGAAAAGCACTCTTCAGCCGGTTCGACTCCTCCGCCCGGTCCTTCGCTTCATACAAAGCAACTTGCGAACGCTCCAGATCGTCTTTCAACCGCTTTGTCCGCAGATAGAAATAGATAGAAACCAGCAATCCTATCACCAGAATGCAGAGGACACCTACGCCCACCCAAATCTGATACCGGTACTGTTTATAGAAAGAGGGTGATTCATTGACCAACTTTACCTTCATCGGCAAAGCAGCCACGTCTATCTTCTGTTCCTTCACTTTCTTACTGTCCAGCAACGCTTCCGTACCCACTACTTCTACCCGCATATTCGGATCTTCAGGATTATCCAACAACTTGACCGCCTCCTCCGCCAATTCCTTACCGAACGTCCGGAAAACAGGAACCACTCCGCCTACGGCCCAATAACCCAGACCGATGGAAGTAGCCGTAAACGTCGGTACATCCGGAATCGCCTCCATCATCGAATACGTAGCATTGCGCATAAAATAGCCTTCGTTCTTGTCCACTCTCCAAGTGCCTAACAGAACGGCCGTATGCTTCGGCAATTTCCGAAGTTCATCCACAATAGTATAAATGGTATGTTCGCGCCCGTCCAGCAAAATCAGGTTCATATCCGGAAACTGTTTCATTTCCTTTCGCACATGAGCTTGCAAAGTGACGCCACCGTAAGTATTGTCGGATATAAAAGCAATATTCTTCGTATCGGGATAGATTGCCCGGATCATGCGGATGTTCGACGCGATGTCGTATTCGTACAGAAAACCGCCGCATACCTGGTGCTTCAGACTGTCTTCATAAAAATCGGAGGATTCCGGCATCCAGTGTGCCAGATCTTTCCCGTCGTCCGGCAAAAGCACCACGTTCCTGCTGGTCAGTGCGCACATTACCGGCACTTCTCCTGTCACCGAGTCATTCAGCGACAGATAAGACGCCCACGCCTCCTGTCCGAACAGAATGATCAGCGCCGGTTCCTGGCTTCCCCGATATTTATCCAGAATATTCTCCATCACTCCCTTCCAGCGGGGAAAGTCTGAGAAACTCTTACAGTTCATGTTTTCAATGACCACTCCCCGTTTGCCCCCCAACCTCTGATATTCGTCCATAAAGTCGGATACATTGGCAGAAGTCGGATACGCTCCCGGATTGTACGAACAGATCATCAGTATGGGTTTCTCACCGGTAGCAGCATGTCCTGCCATGGGAGGACAGCAACCAATAACTAACAGAAGTAAATAAAGAATATATTTGAACGATACCGGCATATTCATCTGTTTTAGAGTGTGTGTATCCGTTTTTTTATGCCCGCAAAGATAGTAAAAGTTGATGGTTATAGCAGATTTATTGCGTACATTTGTCGCTCAATGTCCTAAAAATAGTTTATGGAAATTTTTCACAAAATGATTTCGGCAGCACTCAACCTGCCGGAAAAGCAGATCAGTAATACTCTCGGGCTGTTAGCCGAGGGAGCCACTATCCCTTTCATCAGCCGCTACCGTAAAGAAATCACCGGCGGACTCGACGAAGTGCAGATAGAATCTATCAAAACGCAGTACGATAAACTCTCAGAACTCGCCAAACGCAAAGAGACCATTCTCGGCACCATCGGCGAGCAAGGCAAACTGACGCCTGAGTTGCGGCAACGCATCGATGCCACCTGGGATGCCACCGCTCTTGAAGATATCTACCTGCCCTACAAGCCTAAACGCAAGACCCGCGCCGAAGCCGCCCGCCAGAAAGGACTCGAACCTCTGGCTCTGCTACTGATGATGCAGCGCGAGAACAACCTGGGCTCCCGTATTCCTGCGTTCGTCAAAGGCGATGTCAAAGACGCAGAGGATGCTCTGAAAGGTGCCCGCGACATTATCGCCGAGCAGGTGAGCGAAGACGAACGTGCCCGTAATGCAGTGCGTAATCTCTTTGCCCGCCAGGCTGTCATCAGCGCTAAAGTAGTGAAGGGTAAAGACGAAGAGGCCGCCAAATACCGGGACTATTTCGACTTCTCTTCTCCCTTGAAACGCTGCACCTCCCATCGCCTGCTGGCCATCCGCCGTGCCGAGGCCGAAGGTTTGCTGAAAGTCAGCATTACCCCCGACGATGACGAATGCCTCGAACGGCTCGACCGCCAGTTTGTCCGTAGCAATAACGAATGTGGCCGCCAGGTGGCAGAGGCCGTACAGGATGCCTACCGCCGTCTGCTGAAACCTTCCATCGAAACCGAATTTGCCTCCCTC